>JAEEGL015434242.1_pt1 | contig 62923 bp, 53 predicted proteins | sample 9134231 | NCBI WGS metagenome assembly JAEEGL01 (sample SAMN16246548, study PRJNA631951) | gut metagenome | biome: gut microbiome; feature: rumen; material: fiber-attached | host: Bos | place: Iran: Karaj | collected 2018-10
AAAGCGTCTGTTTCGGCAAGAGAGGGAGATTAAAATGGCGTCGTGGATGGTACATTTAAGAGTGGCGGACAAGCTTCTGTCGCGCCTTGATAACATAGACGAGACCGCGTTTGTCGTCGGCAATATCGCCCCGGACAGCGGCGTGCCGAATTCCGACTGGTCGGAATTTCACCCGCCGAAAACCGTTTCACATTTTTACAAAAAGAACGAAGACGGGATATACGTTGATATTGACGTATTCTGCAATAGATATTTCAACGCCAACGTTATAAAAACGTATAATAAAAAGGAATTTTCGTTTTTCCTCGGCTATTACGTGCATCTTTTGACTGATATGCGGTGGATAACCGATATTGCAGGGGCGCTTAAAAGAGATTATCCCGAAGAATGCGAAAAGGATTATGACAAACTTATATGGAAAGCAAAAGGCGACTGGTACGACCTTGATTTTCTGTATCTGAGACAGCACCCCGATTTCAGAGCGTTTGCGATATACGAAAACGCCGTCGGCTTTGAAAATGAATTCATGGACATATTCAGTAAAGATGCGTTTGATAACAGGCGGCAATATATCTGCGGCTTTTACCACGGTGACGAACACGGCGATCTTTACAGAAAATATAAATATCTGACGCAGAAGCAGGCTGACGATTTTGTAGCAGAAACGTCAAAGTTGATATTTGAGCAGATTTGTGATTTTGTAAGGTAAAGGATAAAACAATGCTTCACAACAATTACGGAATAAACGAAAAAGGTCATCTTACCGTCTGCGGAGCGGACACGGTATCGCTTGCAGACAAGTACGGCACGCCGTTATATATTTTAGACGAGGATCTCGTGCGTGCGAAATGCCGCGAATACAAAGCCGCGTTTGAAAAGTATTTTCCGTCCGGCTCAAGACCGTTTTTTGCAAGCAAGGCGTTATCTTACGTCGGAATATACAGGATAATAGCGGATGAGGGACTCGGTACGGACATAGTTTCCCCGGGAGAATTATATACGGCGATAAAAGCGGGCTTTCCGACAGAGAACACGTGTTTCCACGGCAATAATAAAACTGACGACGATATAGAATACGGAATAAGGTCCGGCGTCGGTTATTTCGTCGTAGACTGCAAGGAGGAGCTTTACGCCGTAAACGATACGGCAAAACGCCTCGGCAAAGTGCAGAAGATCCTTCTCCGCCTTACCCCGGGCATAGACCCGCACACGTTCGCCGCGGTGAACACCGGCAGGATAGACAGCAAATTCGGCTCGTCGATCGACACCGGCGCGGCGGAGGAAATAACGAAGGCGGCGCTTTCGCTTGACGGCATAAAGCTTTGCGGATATCACTGCCACATCGGTTCTCAGATCTTCGAGTCCGAGCCGTTCTGCCGCGCGGCGGGGATAATGACGGAGTTTTCCGCGCTGATAAAAAAGAAATACGGCTATGAAGCGGAAATAATAAATCTCGGCGGCGGCTTCGGCGTAAGATATTACGACGGGCAGAACGAGCCGGATACGGACGCTTTCATAAAAGAAATAAGCGATACGATACGCGGCGTATGCGAAAAAAACGGAATGAAATTCCCGGTCGTCTTCATGGAGCCGGGCAGAAGCATCGTCGGCGCGGCGGGCGTTACCGTCTATACGGTCGGCTCCGTCAAAACGATACCGGGCTTTTGCACATACGTTTCCGTTGACGGCGGTATGCCGGATAATCCGAGGTACGCGCTGTACGCGTCGCGCTATACCGCCCTTATCGCAAACAAAGCCGCCGAGCCGTGCGTTGACGAGTACACCGTGGCCGGTCGCTGCTGCGAATCGGGCGACCTGATAGGTGAGAAAATGCCCTTGCAGCGCGCGGAGCGCGGGGATAAATTAGCCGTGCTTGTAACGGGCGCTTACAACTATTCCATGGCGTCGAATTACAACAGGATACCGAAAGCCCCGATAGTGACCGTTTCCGGCGGCGCCGATAAATTAGCCGTAAAACGGGAAACGTACGAAGACTTAACGCACAACGAATTATAAACGGTGATATTATGTTATTTAATTTAAGCAATTTTACAAACCCGCAATATATAGTAGGACTGCTTTTGCGTATTCCCATTATATTGTTTTCCCTCTCTTTTCACGAGGCGGCGCACGCGTACGCCGCGCACAAAATGGGCGACGACACGGCAAAGAATTTAGGCAGGCTTACTCTAAACCCCTTAAAGCACTTAGACCCTATGGGCGCTGTCGCAATGCTTCTCATAGGCATAGGCTGGGCAAAGCCCGTGCCTATAATGACGCGCAATTTCGAGCATCCGAAAAGAGGTATGATATTATCCGCGGCGGCGGGTCCGTTATCAAATCTTATACTTTCCGTAATCGGTATTCTGATATACGTTCCGTTCTGGCGTTTTGTGTATCTTAACAATTATGAAAACCCGTTTATCGTCGCCGTTACAATGTTTTTTGAATTGTTCCACTATCTCAATCTGGTGCTTGCGATATTCAATTTACTGCCGATACCGCCGCTTGACGGCTCTCGCGTGCTTTTCGGATTTCTTCCCGACAAGGCGTATTTCGGCGTTATGAAATACGAAAGAATAATAGGGATAGCGTTTATAGGCGTTCTTCTCATTTTATCATACTTCAACATAAGCATAATCAGCTGGGTGTGCGAGCCTATATCGTACGGTATGCAATGGCTCATCCTGCAAATCCCGATATTTGCGTTATAAACAAATGGAACCTACTTATAAAATAGAGATATTTGAAGGACCTCTCGACCTGCTTCTTTCTCTTATCTACAAAAACAAGGTCGATATAATGGATATCCCGATAACGCTGATCTTCGATCAGTATATGGAATATCTCGATCAGATGAGAAAGCTCGATATGGACATAGCGGGCGAATTCATAGTCATGGCGTCGGAGCTCATGCTCATAAAGAGCCGTATGCTTCTGCCCCGCCCCGAGGGCGAGGACCCGACGGAGGACCCGAGGACGAAGCTTGCCAACGCCCTGATCGAATACAAGCACGCTAAGGAAGTAGCGGAGGAGCTTGACGAAATGGTCAGGACCTACGGCGGCAGGCTTGCGAAGGACACCGAGGAAATACCCGCGGACGATTCCTTTATCGCCGAGCACAGCGTCGCTCTGCTTCAGCGCGCCATGACGCGTATGCTTCTTAACCGCGGCAAAGAGGAGCTCCGCAGGCAGGAGGCGCAGATGGTGCGCCCGATCATAAGAAAAAAGATAGTCCCCGTGGGCACAAAGATCGTGACGGTACTGCGCCGCGTCATAAAGCAGGACAGGTGCAGATTCGAAACTCTCTTCGACGGGTGCTCTTCCCGCTCGGAGCTTGTGGCGACGTTTATGGCGGTGCTTGAGCTTTTGAAGGTCAACCGCATAAACGTTGACGAGGACGAGGATAAGGAAGTATTTATTTCCCTGAACAAAAACTACGTAAAGCAACAGGAGGAAACGGAGAGCATCTCCGATGATACCGATGAATATTAAAGAACTCGCTTCCGCTGTTGAGGCAATACTTTTTGCCGCGGGCTACCCCGTGGAGGTCATAAAGCTTATGGAAGCCACGGGCGCGGAAAGAGACGATTTTGAGGACGCGATAGGTCTTTTAAATCAGAAATACGACGCGGAAAGCGGCGTACGCCTCGTTTTCCTTGACGGAAAATATCAGCTCTGCACGTCAGAAAAACAGCTTGACATCGTGCGCGAGGCGCTGGGCATACGCCGCGGAGGAAATCTGTCGCGCGCGTCGCTCGAGGTGCTGGCGGTAATTGCGTACAATCAGCCCACCACAAGATCATTTATAGAGCAGGTGCGCGGAGTGGACTGCACATACACAGTCTCGTCCCTCTGTGAAAAGGGACTTATAGAGGTCTGCGGTCACCTTGACGCGCCGGGCCGCCCCTCGCTTTACAAAACCTCCTCCGATTTTCTGCGCGTGTTCGGGCTCTCGTCCGTCCACGATCTGCCGCCGTTCGAGGTCTTTGACGAGGACGGGCAGGTAACGCTCAAGCCTTTGTGATATGATCGCGTTGTATATAACAGGCGGGATCCTGCTTCTTCTGATCATACTTCTCATCATCCCCGTCGGGATAAGGATAAAATACGACAAGGATTTTTCCATGTTCGTCACCGCGGGACTGATAAAGGTCAGAATACTGCCGGGCAAAGAAAAGAAAATAAAAATATCCGATTACAGTGAAAAAAAGCTGAGACGCCAAAGGGAAAAACAAAAAAGACGGCAGGAGAAGAAAGCCCGGAAAAAGAAGAGGAAAGAGCCTGAGGAGAAGAAAGAAAAAAAGGACAGCGTCCTTGCCGCAAGGCTAAAAAACATCGACACGGCGCCCGATATGATAGCGGAGCTTTACGATATGCTGATGATAGTATCGGACAAGTTCGCAAAGCGGCTGACGGTAAAGGTTTTCCGTCTTGACGCGATAATCGGCTCGGACAACGCGGCGAAGACCGCAATACTTTTCGGCGGCGCGACGTCCCTGGCATCATGCTTCTCCGCGTTTCTCGACCAGCATATGACGCTTAAAAAAAGGCGCGGTGCGAGCATAAATGTGGCGCCCGATTTCCTTGCGGAAAAGCCGCTGTTGTCGGCTGACGTACAGATGACGGTCACGCTCGGCGGTATGTTTACGTTTTTATTTGAAATTCGCTCTGTTATCAGAGAAATATTAAAACTTATACAGGAGGATAACAGCAATGGCTGAAAACAACAACAGCTTCAACGAAGCGCTGAAAACGGCGTTGAACAATTTATCCGATATAGCGGGTACCGATACGATAATCGGCGACCCGATGACCACGCAGAACGGCACGACGATAATCCCCGTGTCAAAGGTCGCCGTGGGCTTTGCCACGGGCGGCTCCGATTTTGTCGGCAAGCACTCCAAGGACACGAACGTGGCCAACAGCTTTTCAGGCGCGGGCGGCGGCGGTATAACCGTTTCTCCCGTGGCGTTCCTCGTTATCTCACCCGAGGGCGACGCCAAGATACTTAACGTCAACAACCCCATGGATTCAAACGCCGATCTCGGAACGAGCGTCGTTTCCCTGCTCAACAAGACTCCGACGATCGTCGAAAAGGTAAGATCCATTTTCAAGAAGAACAAAAAGGCGGAGGAAAAGGAAGAGCCCGTTGAGGAGCTTGACTTATCCGATATCGAAACGGTCAAAGAAACGGAAGAAAAATCCGCGGAAGAAAAGACCGGAGAGGAAAAATCCGGGGATATAAACGAATAAAAAAACAAACGGCGCATAAAATGTACCGATATCATTGCGAGGTGATCTTATGCGCCGTGCTGTTTTTGCAGTTGTTTTTTCAATACTTTTGAGCCTTACCGCATCGTCCGCAGGCGAGATCTCAGGTATTTCCGCCGAGACCGCCGTTCTTGTCGACGCGTCTGACAATGAAGTGCTTTTTGCGCGCGGCGCGGAGCAGAAAATGCAGCCCGCGAGCATGACGAAAATAATGACGGCGATCATCGTTATCGAAAACTGCGAGCCCGACGCCGAGATCACGGTATCACGGAGCTGTACGGGTATCGAGGGATCGTCCGCCTATCTTATGGCGGGCGAGGTGTTTACCGTAGAAGAGCTGCTTTACGCTTTGCTTTTGCAGAGCGCGAACGACGCGGCGTGCGCGCTGGCGGAATTCTGCGGCGGATACGACGGCTTTATTGAAAAAATGAACGGCAAAGCGTCGGAGCTCGGATTGAAAAACACCCATTACGCAAATCCGCACGGCTTGCCGGATGAAAACCATTACAGTACAGCGTACGACACGGCGGTTTTGCTCTGCTTCTGTATGAAAAACCCTGTTTTCCGCAAAATAAGCGGTTCTGTCGATTACGTGACAGAGCCCGGTGAAAACAGACGTGGCAGATATTTTACGAATCACAACAAACTTCTGTACGTCTGCGACGGCGTATGCGGCGGGAAAACGGGATATACGGCGTCAAGCGGACGCTGTCTTTGCTCGTACTATGAAAAAGACGGAGTAAGCCTGTGCGCCGTGACAATGAACGCGCCGCGCGACTGGGACGATCACGCGCGGCTTTACGATTACGGAAAAACGCTGTATGAAAACGTATCTCTCGACACGGCGGGAGTGTATAAGCTCCATATAGTCGGCGGCGTCTCGGACACGGCAGAATGTACTGTGAACGAGGACGCGAAAATAACCGTAAAGAAAAACGGCGGGAATATAAAAAAGGTCATATATATGCGCCGTTTTGAATACGCGCCCGTTTACGCGGGCGAGCGGATCGGAAGTCTTTTGTATTTTCAGGGCGATAAGATGATCTACACCGCTCCGCTTTACGCGGACAACAAGGTGGAGGCTGAAAAAAGCGACGTTAGGAATTTTTTGAAATGGAAAAGGTAAGGATACAGAAATATCTTTCAGACGCGGGGATAGCGTCAAGGCGCGCCGTCGAAGCGGCGGTAGCGGAGGGCAAGGTAACGGTAAACGGTCACCCGTGTGAAACAGGACAAAAGGTGGACGATAACGACGTTATAGTTTTCCGCGGAAAACGCGTAATTAAAAAGAATAATAAAAAAATATATATCATGCTGAACAAGCCGCGCGGATACGTGACGACGAACGCGGATGAGAACGGCAGAAAATGCACCGCCGATCTCACGGCGGATCTCGGTGAGCGCGTTTATCCCGTCGGCAGGCTCGACCGCGACTCCGAGGGGCTTCTGATACTCACAAACGACGGCGAGCTTGCAAACAAGCTTATGCACCCGAGCCACGAGATACCGAAGATATATAACGTCCGCGTACACGGATCCGTTACGGAAGAACAGCTTTCGATCCTCCGTTCCCCGCTTGAGATAGACGGGTACACGATAAAGCCCGTGAACGTGGAGATCATCGGTCAGACGGAGGTCAGCACGCTTCTGCGTTTCAGACTTTACGAGGGCAGGAACAGACAGATCCGCAAAATGTGCGAGGCGGCAGATCTTACGGTATCGCGCCTCACGCGCGTCGCCATAGGCGATATCGCGATAGGCGATCTCAAGCCCGGAAAATATAAGCACCTCACTCCCGCGCAGGTAGACTATCTTTCAAACAACGCGGGAAAGAATACAAAGAAACCGCTCGATTGAGCGGTTGTTCTTTTCAGCTTATTTTGTTTTTCAGACGCAGGTTGTCCGCTATCATCGCTATGAATTCGGAGTTGGTCGGCTTGCCGCGCGTGTTCTGTATCGTGTAACCGAAATACGAGTTGAGCGTATCTATGTCTCCTCTGTCCCACGCGACCTCTATCGCGTGACGTATCGCGCGTTCAACGCGCGAGGACGTTGTTTTATACCGCTTGGCGACCGACGGGTAAAGCGATTTTGTTACCGCGTTGATGATCTCTCCGTCGGATATCGCCATAAGTATCGCACAGCGCAGATACTGATATCCTTTTATGTGCGCGGGAACGCCTATCTGATGTATTATATGCGTTACCTGCGTTTCTATGTCGTTGTCCCTGTCTATATGAACTCCGGGCTTTATAAGCCCCTTTTTCTGTTTGTAGAGCCGCTTCATCCTGTCGGCGAGAACGGAGTTGTCGATCGGTTTTACCATACAGTACGCCGCGCCCGCCTCGTCAGCTTCTATAAGAATATTCTGATTGCTCACGACAGTCGTCACTATATATTCCGGCTGTCTGTCCTTCGGCAGTATGTCGTTTACCGCTTTTATAAGCCGCACTCCGTCTATTTTAGGCAGCCACATATCGCAAATAATGAAATCGGGCTGTATCGCTCTCGCCTTTACGAGCGCGTCGTCTCCGCTGTACGCGTCGTCGCACAGAAAATCTCCGTCTCTTACAAGATATTCATGAACCGTCTTGCAGAATTGCTGGGTCGGATCCGCTATCAGTACCTTTATTTTTGATTCCATATTTCCATTTCCTTCCTTTTTGGTAATATTTGGTAATTCTGGAAATATAATACCACAAAAATCCGTTTTTTTCAATATGTTTTACGAAAAAACATACCCAAATTTTAAAGTGCGTTTTTGTGCAAATTGCCGTTTCACTTCCTTGGCTCGACAGAGTTCTCCATTATATCAAATATTATGACACCGTCGCCCTGCGTGATGAAGATCCCGCCTCCCGCGCTCTTCAAACGCTTTATTACGTCAAGATCGGGATGACCGTATACGTTTTCTCCGCAGCTTATCACAGCGTATTTTGCGGATACGGTCTTGATGAATTTTTCGCTTGAGGAGTAGCGCGAGCCGTGGTGCGCGACCTTTATTATATCCGATCTTATCCGCTCGCCGTATTTTGAAAGGATTACCCTCTCCTCGTCGTCCGTTATATCGGAGCACATCAGAGCCGAGGCTCCTTTGTACGTGAGCTTATAGCAGATACACGTATCGTTGCTCTCTTTTCCGATGCCGTTAGGCGAGAGGATATCTATTTTTACGTCTTTTATCTCAAAGCTCTGCCCCGTTTTCACGGTAACGCATCCGTTTGCGCCCGCCGCCGCGACAATGCTTTTATATACGTCCTCCTTGCCTTTTACGGGCTCCGGAAGGAGAACACGTCCGACCTCGAACGCGTTTATTATTTTCAGCGCGTCGCCCGAATGGTCTTTGTCGTAATGCGTTATGATAAAATAATCGAGACGCTTTATACCCGCTCTTTTCATAAAACCCCTCGCCTGATCCGTCATATCCTCGGGCGCGTCCGTCAGGATCGCGACTCCGTCGCCGAAAAACAGGGAGCAGTCCGCTTCTCCGACGTCAAAGAACACGGCGCGAAGCGCGTCCGAAGGAACGCCGTCGGGCAAACGCGTTTTCGATATGAGAAGGCCCGTGACGCATACAACAACAATAAGCACCGCGATAACGGCGGCGCTTATTATTTTCTTTATTTTATGCTTATTCATCTTCAGCCGCGGCTTTTGCGCTTGTTATCGCGGCTATCCTGTCCGTCGGGAATTTTGCGCGGCGGTCGTACGTATAAAGACCGTTCTGCTCCTGCTCCACGTCCGTGAGCTGGGTATAGCAGAAGGCGCAGAGTTTGTCGTTCTGCAAAAGCGCGGAAACAAGCCCCTCGTAGCGCTTCAGAAACTCGTCCATATCGGAGGGCGACGCGCCGTAGCCCCAGCCGCCCTTGACGCCGGGAGCCCACCACGTACCGCCGAATTCGGAGACGAAGCAGAGGTCGTCCGGGTACGGTCCCGTCCAGTCGCCTATTTCGCCGCCGGTCATGAGTTTATCGTATTTTTCCTTGAATTTAGCCGGATCCTGCTCGTAGTCGTGGCAGTCGTACATATCGCAGAAGCCCTTTACGTGGAACCAGCCGCTCGTATCTATCACGGGGCGCGTCGGGTCGAGGGCTTTAGTCATATTGTAAACGTATTTCAAAAGCTCCCCGTCCTGATTTTGCTGCGTTTCGTTGAACGGACACCAGCCTATAAGCGCGGGATGGTCGAAATCGCGCTCGACCTCCTCAAGCCATTCGCCGACAAAGTTTTTCCATGCCGCCGGCTTTGAAATATCGAGCAGCCAGTTTGCGTGCTCGCCCCAGACCATATAGCCGAGCCTGTCGGCGTGGTATAAAAATCTCGGCTCGAATATCTTCTGATGAAGTCTTGCGCCGTTATAGCCGCACGCCATCGACATTTCTATATCGTGCTTCAGCGCCTCGTCTGTCGGCGCGGTATATATACCGTCGGGATAAAAGCCCTGATCGAGTATGAAGCGTCCGAAAACGGACTTGCCGTTTACGTAAAATCTGTGATCGTGCGCGGATACCTCGCGTATGCCGAAATAACTCTGTACCGTATCTTCGCCAAGAGTAAGCGTCAGATCGTATAAATTCGGCTCGCCGGGCGCCCAGAGCTTAGTGTCTTCTATGATCAGCGTAAGCTCCGTGTTCTCGCCGCGCACGACCGTCTCGGCTTGATCTTCCTCGGCACCGTTATAAAACGCGGTCGCCGTGAGTTTTTTGCCGTACGCGTTCTTCGTTTTGACGACGAGTCTTACGACGCCGTCTGTCTTCGTATAGTATTTCGCCGATACGATATACGCCTCTGGCACCGCCTCGAGCCACACAGTCTGCCAGATGCCCGTCGTGCGCGTGTAGAAACAACCGTACGAATTGTAGTTATTGCTCTGCTTGCCGGCGGGCTGTTCTCCCTTGCGGTTGTCGTCGTAAGCGCGGACCGTTATATCGTTTTCGCCGCCTTTCAGATATTTCGTTATATCGAAGGCGAATGAAATATAGCCGCCTCTGTGTCTGCCGGCTTCCGCGCCGTTTACCCAAACGGTGCTTTCGTAATCGCACGCGCCTATATGTAATATCACGCGCTTGCCCTTGAAATTATCCGGAACGGTGATTTTCTTCTTGTACCACACGCAGCGCATAAAATCCTTGCAGCCGACGCCCGAAAGGTCGGATTCGGGGCAGAACGGTACCGTTATCCTGCCGGAAAGTCCGTCCGCTTCAAACAGCTTGCGCTCCTCTCCGCTTACGCCGTGATCGATCTCAAACTGCCATTCTCCGTTTAAATTGACCCAGTCCCCGCGTACGAACTGAGGAAAAGGATGCTCAGATCTCGGAATGCTCATATCAAAACCTCGCTTTATTTGTTTTATTCATTTTACCATACAATACAGAGTTTTTCAAGACGTTTTTTATAATTTTATACTTAAATTTACTTTTTTTGCCGGACGGTAAACGATAATAAAACCGTACGGTAATTTTTTCACCGTAATTTTACAAAATATTCGTCTGTTTTTTCGATTCTGATGGTACTGTATTATTGAAGGAACAAAAAGGAGATAATGCTTTGCCTGACAAGAGTAAAAACGCCGCGTGCGAAAAAGCTCTTATGAAACTCGCCGCCGGAGATAATGAAGCGTTGTCGCGTCTATATGATATAATCGGCAAGCGGGTTTACTTTATCGCTTTTTCGGTACTCGGAAATCACTTTGACGCTGAGGACGCGGCTCAGCAAACGTTTTTGGAAATACTGAAATGCGCAAAAAGCTATTCCGGCGGCGGCGCATATTCGTGGATAACGTCTGTCGCATACAATCAGGCGCACAAGATCCTGCGAAAAAGAAAACCGGAGCAGGAACTTGACGACGCAGAGGAAACCGAGTTTTACGATACGGACGCCGCGGAGCGTCTTACCCTGCGCGATGCGCTCGACAGACTGCCGCCGGAGGACAGACGTATAGTTACCCTGCACGTTTTATGTGATATGAGATACGCCGAGATAGCGGCGGAGACCGGCACAACGGAAGCGGCGATACAGAAACGGTACGCCAGAGCGATAGAAAAAATAAAAAAGTATTATGGTAAAAGGTAAGCGATGAACAATATTGAAAAAAAACTGAATAAAAGCGCCGACGCGCTTATGCGTGAAAAAAAAGCGGATATTTTAAAATACTGCGGGATAGAAATAAAAGAAAAGAGCGGATTTAATAAAGAAAAGCTTTTTACCGTCTTAACAGTTGTCGCCGTCGTCATTTTCCTCGTATCCTTCGCAGTTATATGCTTTATTCCGATAGCGTATAAAAACGCTCATCAAACCGAAGAAAGCACCGGGGCGGTTACCGGCTCAGACGCGGCGGCGCCTGAAAAGAAAAGCGGGGCGTATATCTTTAGCGGCTTCAGATCCGCAGGAGAATCGCCGTTTCCCCTGCCGGCGGGAATTCCCGACGTCAAAAACGGGTATCACGTTTATTCCGGTATCGGTTACGACGATTACGTTAAATCCCGTGAAACTCTCAAAGACAACGGTTACGATTACGATTCGACCGGCTTCGGCAACAGATACTACAGCGGATTTTTCATACGCGAAGACAGTATCGTTTTTGTAAATTACGATAAAGAAATTAAAGAATTTGAAATATTCTGGTACAAAAAAAGTCCGTATGCGCCGGAAAACGGCGTCTCGGAAGATGAGGCTGCGCGGATGCTGTACCCCGAAAAAAGCTCTTCAAAGCTTAAACTTCACCCGCTGGATATAACGCCGGAGGGATTTTATGAAAAAACCGGCGCACAGATATTCGTCGCTCCGATTTTTTCCTTTGACAGATACGATAAAATGGGACAACCCGAAATGAAAATGGTGGAAAATAAACACTACTTTGACTGTGTGACTCTGATAAAAGATGGAAAAAGTTTTACCGTTGATTACGACTGCATAGCTTCAGCCGACATCGACGGCGACGGCAAGGGTGAAATATGCATTCTGAATTACGGGATAACAAGCGGCGTTTTCACTTTCCACTTCTGTGCGCTGACTGACAAAGATCCGTATGTCGGATGTTTTCAATGCGATTATATGCGTTTGTCGTTTGCCGAAAAAGGCGGAGAGCTTAAAGTATGCGGGACTCTTAAAAATGACGAAACAAGGTATTACGATATTAAAATCGAAAAATTCGGGGGAAAGGAATATATAAATCTGTATTCTGACGGTAAACCGCTTCCAAACTGGAGCATTCCGCCGGCGTTTGTTTCGTCTGATACCGAGTTAACTGTTCTTAATACAACAATTGATAAGCTTAATAAAGGTGAGACCGTTTATTTTGACGAAATACAAGGAGACGGCGCTGAGCGTTACGCTGTTTTCTACCGCGACCCGAAGCATCCGCGTTTAATGCAGATTTTTGACGATTACAATGAGCTTCAAAAATACATTAACAAACTCATTGAATCGTCGATCAAGCTGTCTGTCAACGTAGACATAAGCAGATACGTGTCCGTGTACGTTAAGGAATACGACAACAGCGGATATTACGCCGTGGCGCTTTGTAACGACAGAAAAGCCGTAGTTGATGATAACGGCAGTCCGATATTTCTTGAAAACAGTCTTTGCGTAAAAACAGAGAAAGACGAAAGTATAAGACCGGTTGTATTTGCGCTGATTGAAAAAGGACGTTATGAAAGCGAAGCGAAAAATCCCGCCTCTGATATAAGCGGCGCCGATAACAAGCCCGTCGGCATAGCCGAAGCCGCAAAGAAGCTGGATGGCGGTCAAAGCGTCAGATTATGCGACGTGGTTTTGCCGGAAAAAGCGTCTTTATCCGTAAGCACGTTTTTCGCGGAGCGGAATACAGGTGAGCCCTGCCGTAATAGCGAAGGTGTGATAATTCTTGACGAATATACCGCGGAGGCCTTTTCATCAAACGCAGAAGGAAAAACACTTGCGGTTGAAGTCCTCGTATCATATGAAGACGACGGATGCGGAAAAAAAGCCGTGATACTCGCGTATCTTCCGGACGAGGCTTTGGATGACTGCGTAAAGGTTAATTCAGAAACAATGAGCGAGGAAGCATTCTTTAATATGTATAAAGATAATTCCGCTGTTTACAGTATCACCGATTACAGAAACGAGCATACCGTTTATTATGACGACGGTATCGTAAACGAATTTATGTCAAGGGTTTAATAACAAGGTTATTCAATAAAATATATCGAAAATCACGGATATTCTGTTTTCCGTGATTTTTTTTGCAAAAAGGTATTGACAAAATGCGATTTATGTGATATAATATGCGCGTTATCCAAAGACAGCAGGTTACGGTAAAAGCGTTTCGCTTTCCTGCCGAGGAGAAAAGTGATAGAATATATCATTTCCGTGTTCTTTGGAGCGCGGAATTTTTTTCTTCTCCACGGATCTCAAATCTATACGGAGGTAAAACAAAATGGCAAAAGAGAAAACGATCGCCGCAAAAGCCAAGATAGTTGAAGATCTTGCCGCCAGACTGAAGGACGCTTCTTCCACCGTTATAGTCAATTACGCCGGCATCACCGTTGAGGACGATACGAAAATGCGTAAAGCCCTGCGTGAAGCCAACGTTGATTACACGGTCATAAAGAACACCATCACGCTCCGCGCGCTTGAATCTCTCGGCTACAAGGAATTCGGCGACGTTCTCACAGGCATGACCGCGGTAGCTATCAGCTCCGACGAGGTATCCGCCGCCAAGGTATTGAAGGAATACGACGACAAGGTCGAGACCTTCAGCATCAAAGCCGGTATATGCGACGGTAAGGTCATGGACCGCGATGAGGTTCTCGCTCTTGCTGCTATCCCGTCTCGTGAAGTTCTTATTTCCAAGATGCTCGGCAGCCTGAACGGTCCTCTCTACAAGCTCGCGATCGCATTACAGGCGGTCGTCGATCAGGGCGGAGCCGCTCCCAAAGAGGAAGCGCCCGCAGCAGAAGCTCCCGCCGAGGCGACGGAAGCCGCACCCGCAGAATGATCTGCACATAATAATTAAATTTGGAGGAAAATTAAAATGGCATCCGAAAAAACAACTGCAATCCTTGACGCTATCAAGGGACTTACGATACTTGAACTTGCTGACCTCGTAAAAGAGATCGAAGCGGAATTCGGCGTATCCGCCGCTGTTTCCGTAGCAGCTCCCGCCGCCGGCGGCGAAGCAGCTCCCGCGGCTGAGGAAAAGACCGAATTCACCGTAATTCTCAAAGGCTACGATGAGGCGAAGAAAATGGGCATCATCAAGCTCGTCCGTGAAGTTACCGGACTCGGCCTGAAGGAATCCAAGGACCTCGTTACCGAGGCTCCGAAGCCCATCAAAGAAGGCGTTGACAAGGCTACCGCAGAGGCTCTTGAGAAGCAGTTCACAGAAGCCGGAGCTCAGATCGAACTCAAATAATTCATCTGATCATAATCAAAAACGACAGCGGTCGCTGTCGTTTTTGATTTTTCCGTTTCGCTTTTCGTTTTTTTCGGATTTTCTCCGACATTTTGCGTTTTTGAATTGTTATAATAGTGAAAGAAGGAGGTGAGGGTGGAATTGAGCGGTGAGGAATTTGAAATATTCTACGAAAAATACAAAAATTACGTTTACAGGATCTGCTTTACCTATATGAAACGCGCCGCGGACGCGGAGGACTGCGCCGAGGACGTGTTTGTCAACGTACTGTCAAAAAACATGAAATTCAACGGCGAGGAGCATGAAAAGCGCTGGCTTAGCGTCGCCGCCGCGAATCACTGCAAAAACAAACTGAAAAAGCGGAACAGGTCCGATTCCTGTCTGACGGAGCTGACGGAGGACATACCCGCGGACGATGAAAGCAAAGAGATCCTGCAAGCCGTTCTTTCACTGCCCGATAAGTACAAATCCGTCGTATGGCTTCACTATTATGAGGGATACAAGACAAACGAGATAGCAAAAATACTGAAAAAACCGCCGTCAACAGTAAGAAATCTTTTATCTGACGCGCGGAAGCTGTTGAAAACAGCATTAACGTAAGGAGAAAATCATGAGAGAAGAATTGATAAAAGCAAGCCTTGACGGTATCGTTTTATCCGATACGGCGTCAAAAAGAATACTTGATAACGTGATGAAAAAATACGCGGAAAACAAAAAAAGGACCGCAAGGGTGAGGATAGCCGTTCCCGCAGCCGCGTGCGCGGCGCTCGCCGCGGGCGCCGGTATATCGGGCGCCGTGCTGTTCCGGAAATCGACCGACATCATAAGTGAAACGGAGATCGGGCAAACAGACGGTACGGACAGATCGGGCGACGGTCTTTTCGACTTCATCGCTCAGCTTTTGCCGGACGTCAAAATCGAATTATGCGGCGTACCGCTCGGCGATGCCGAGGGCAGGGCATATTTATGCGAGAATGAGGGGAGCGTAAAAAGCTCGCTTCTGGCGAGCGGCGTTCCGGCCGGCGATATGAGGATATCGGAGCACGGATACCGCCATATAAACTGCGGCTCCGGATCCCGTTGTTTCATAAATCTCGGATTCCGCGATTATCTTATCTACAGCGGCGACGAGCTTATATCCGTTGTGACGGTGACAAAGGACGACGACGGACGTATGGGTCTGTCCGTATCCTTCGGCGCGGACGAATACTACAGATCGCTTGACGGCTTTTTAAGCTCGCACAGGGGCGAAAAAATGATATTCCTGTACGCGGGCTCGCTTGAGGTCATACTCACGGAAAGCTCGGAGCCGTTCTGCGCGGGTCACGACGCGGCGGCGCTGTTTGAAGACGTCTCCGATCCTTATGAAAGGTTTTATAACGATGAAGCGGTATTCACGCCGTAACGGTCCGCAAAGCCAAACAATAATAAAAAAGGAACTGCCAAATGACAGTTCCTTTTCCGTTATTTTTTTAAAACAGCTCTTTCGCCACGGCTTTATAAAGCTCATATGCAGAGCAGCCCGGGTTATCCTGAACGTACTTCTGTGCGCGGAGAACGCTGACCTCCGTATTTTCCGTCACGACGTAGACAACGAAATTGCCGATAACCACGACCTTGCCCGTGTCTATCATCTTTGCGTTCGTGCCGTCCTTATCGTCGTAAAGCTTGAAATCGGGGTTGTTCTTCTGCTTGTTCAGGCGGTATTCGGCTATAGCCTTGACCTCGTTTATACCGCTTTCGTCCGCGACCTTCATTATCGTTATTTCTTCTATATACTGTCCCTGCGCGACGCGGAAAACGTAGCTGTCTATCTTTGCGAACTCGTCGGGAAGCTTGACCTCCCAGTTCTCGTCAAACTGTACGGATTCCTTGAACATACTCGATATATTTGAATTGTCTGCGGTTTTCAGTCCGTTCGCCTCAGCCGTCGCCTTGTCGGCATATTCTTCTGCGGGGACGTAATGAAGCGTTGCGTCGGGAACGACTATATCCTGCTGCGCCGCGGTCGTCGCCTCTGCCGTTGCTTCTGCCGTTTCCGCGTCCGTTCCCGCGGCTTTCGTTGTCTCGCCGTTATCGGTCACGGAGGGGGTGTTTCCCGCGCACGCCGTGAACGCCGCAAGAGCAAAGCAAGCGACAAGAGTTATTATAAGTATCTTCTTCATTTCAATATACCTCTCTTTGTAATCGGAAATACGTATAACTTTATTCATTCCGTATAAATGCATTTTATCACAAAGAAGCCGAAAGTCAAGGCGGTAATCCGTTTGTTTACAATATTTCTTTATGATTTTACAAAGACTTACGAGGCAATTAAAAGATTACTGCTTTATTTTAACGTGTATTGCGGAAATCTTCTTATACAGTTCAAAATCCGCTCTCTTGAACATTTCCTCAAGCTCCATGTCGCCCATCGCCGTCGTTCTGCCTTCCTCATACAGACGGTCGACCTTTTCCTTTATGGCGGTGATGACGGGGTGATGCTTGTCGATACGCTCGTCTCCTTCAAGCGAATAGAAGCCGTTCATCCAGTGAGCGATGCCCGCGGCGCCGCTGTGCGAGTCTACCGCGACCATGACCGGACGCTTCAGGATCTTCTCCGTATTGAATATATTATATATTTCTTCATCTTTAAGAAGTCCGTCCGCGTGTATGCCGGCGCGCGTCGTATTGAAGCTTCTGCCGACGAAAGGCGTGCGCTCCGGTATCTCGTAACCTATGTTCTGCTCAAAGTATTTCGCTATATCCGTTATGACTGTAAGATCCATTCCGTCGTTCGTGCCGCGCAGCGACGCGTATTCTATCGCCATAGCCTCAAGCGGGCAGTTGCCCGTGCGTTCGCCTATGCCGAGCAGCGCGCAGTTGACGGAGGCGCAGCCGTACAGCCACGCCGTAGCGGCGTTGGTCACGACCTTGTAGAAATCGTTGTGACCGTGCCATTCGAGCATCTCCGACGGGACGCCGGAATAATGCATAAGACCGTATATGATACCGGGCACGCTTCGCGGAAGCGCGACGCCGGGATAGCTTACGCCGTAGCCCATTGTGTCGCAGGCGCGTATTTTTATCGGTACGTTGTATTTCTGCCCGAGCTTCATCAATGCCTCTACGAACGGGACGACAAAGCCGTAGAAATCGGCTCTTGTTATGTCTTCAAGGTGACAGCGCGGCTTTATACCGAAGTTTATGACCTCCTCAACGGAGTTCAGGTATTTTTCAAGCGCGCTTTTTCTCGTCAGCCCCATTTTGTTATAGATATGATAGTCCGAGCATGAGACGAGGATACCCGTTTCCCTGATGCCCAGGTCCTTTACAAGCGCAAGATCGTTTTTATTTGCGCGTATCCAGCTTGTGACCTCCGGGAAATCGTATCCGAGCGCCATACAGCGTCTCACCGCTTCTCTGTCCTTTTCCGAATACACGAAAAACTCCGACTGCCTTATCAAGCCCTTTTCTCCGCCAAGCTTGTGGAGCATCGTGAATATATCGACTATCTGGTCGACCGAAAACGGCGAGGTGGACTGCTGACCGTCCCTGAACGTCGTATCGGTTATCCATATATTATCCGGCATATTGATCGGAACGTGGCGGTGGTTGAACGACACCTTCGGTATACTGTCATAATCGAATAGATATCTGTAAAGGTTAGGCGTGCTGCGCTCCTGAAGCTGGTATTTGTACCCCGACTGCTCAAGCAGATTTGTGGCGTCGGAATAATGAAGCGATATTTCACCTACTCTCGATTCTCTGTTCTGTTCCATATATTTTATCCTCCAAATGGAATATTACGGTTCAAGTTGTGTTATTATATCATACTTTTTGCAATTTTTCAAGTCCAATCTTGCATTTTATTATGTATTTTTGCAATTTTTTTTGTAATTTTAACACTTTTTCGACTTTACAATTCATAAAAATTATTTTCAATTCCTCTATTGACTGTCGGCGCGTTTTATTATATAATTATATACAATACCTATACGGAGGTTGGTTTATGTTTATAAAAAAGATGATCGCCGCGCTTCTCTGCGCGGTGACGGTCGCGGCGGCATTTGCCGGCTGCACCGGACAGACGATAACGCCCTCTACCGATGAGGCGACCACCGGCGCGGGTGAGATCACCACAACGCCGATAAGCGTCGACACGGAGACGGACGCGGAAACCGGTAAGAGTCCCGAAACCGAAACGGACGCCGCTACCGAGCCCGCGGAGCCTTCGCCGAAGGATCCGGGCTACGTTATACCGGACGAGGAGCTTTCGGGCAAAAACACGTGGGACGATCCGCTTGAGGACGACGGAAACGGCGAGGCGATATTCAATCGCCTTATGAAAGCGGAATATTTCAAAAATCCCGACGCGAAGGTGACGGACAACGTAACGCGCGGCGCCTTTGCGTACGATTCAATATTCTATTCGGGTTTTTCGGCGCAGCAGACCGTATATATCTGTCAGAACGTTTATACCGATATGGACGTTCACTCCCCTGAAATGCGCCGCGCGGAAATAGCCGTAAACCAGGGCTATATGCTCAAGCCCGTGGGAAAGGAATTCAAGCCGAACGATCCCGTGACGTACGGCGAGGTGCTCCGCGGTCTGCTCTACGTTCTCGGCTACAGAGAATACGCAGACAAGTACGGCGTTGCAAAGCTTGCGGCGGAGACCGGCTTATCCAACTGCATAGACCTTTCAAAGAAGAACTCCGAGACGGTAACGTACGCGGAATACGCTCAGCTCGTTTCCAACGCTCTGCGTCAGACGCTCGTCGTCTGCGTGACCAAGGACGGACAGATGTATACCGTATCGCGCGGAAGCGGCTACAACATAGAGACGGCGTACGTCAAAGGCAAACCCGCCGAGGCGGATTCGATTTTCCGTATAGCCAACTCCGGCTGGGACATCTATCCCGGCGGCGGCTACAGATACGGACCGAGCATGATAATAAACGACGACGGCACGATAGACTGCTGGCTCGCGTCGAACTCCGGCGTTTCGGGCGAGATCGACTGGGGCAAATACAGAAAATCCTTCGATAACGGATTTACGTGGACCCAGGACACCGGATCCGTCAGACCGACCTCGGCGTCGGAGGACTGGAACTGGTCATGCGACCCGGGACTTATAAAGATAGGCGACTATTATTACGCCGCATATACCACGATACTCTGGCACGACGGAGTTGACAATAACACGTTCATAGCGAGAAGCAAGACGCCGAACGGCGAATTTGTTGAAAAATGGTGCGGAGACGGCTGGGAAGGCAATCCGAAGCCCGTCGTAACGTATGACGGTCAGAAAACGAACTGGGGCTGCGGCGAAGGCTCTATGGTCGTTGTCGACGGCACGCTTTACCTGTACGTTTCCTGGAACGACAATACGGGAGATTATACGAAGGTATATACCGCCGACGCCTCCGATCCGAACTGGCCCGGCGCGCTCACGTTCCGCGGAACGGCTTACAAGCACAACAACGCGGAAGACAGCGCGGACGTAAAATACGTTGACGCTTACAACTGCTTCATATCCGTTGCAACGGCTTCACGTTTCAGCGAAAGCTGCTATATACACGTAATGACGTCGTACGACGGCATATTCTTCCGCAACGAGGTCAGCCTTAAGCATCAGACAAAGGGCTCCAACATACAGACCTGCATACACAATATGGGCATCACCGGCGACGCTCTCGGACATATAGACATATTCAACGTACAGCAATACGTCGGTTACGCTTATCAGCCGGAGGGATACAGCTGGGCAAACTGGAAAACGAGACTTTCTCCCATAGTATTCATTGGTACGGACAATTACGACCATTGTGAAAACGTGATCTCCCGCAGCGAAAAGGATACGAAGGTGCTTGATTCCTCAAATACCCCCGCCGTCGTTCAGATCAGACTGCAGGCGGACTCCGGCGGACGCACGATACGCGCAAAGAACAACACCAGGACGTACAAGTTCTCGGTATATACGTTGAATAAGAAAGGCGCCGACGTAAAAGCGTCAACGGCCGTAAAATCGGCGATAGAGTACATCTACGACAAGAACAAGGTGGAGCTCGACCGCGATAATATGACCGTAAAGCTGCTTGTTGACGAGGTAGTGAGGGTTTACGCGAAATACGGCGACCTTATGGCGGAGCTTGCGATAGTTCCCGATTATCTTGACAGAACGAAGCCCGTTGAATTCTATCCCGAGGTGGAATCCGTGACGTTCTATTACAGGAACGAGATCAAACAGCCCGCGTTCATAGCAAGAAGCTCGTCCAACGAATATCTTATGCTCTGGCGCGGAAGCTCGAGCTTCACGGCGGCGCAATCCAAGGACATTCCCGACGCGCTTCAGAAATGGGAACAGAAATGCGAGTATTCCGGCTATGACGAGAGCATCGTAAAGATCGACGCGCAGGGCAAAATGACCGCCGTCGGCGTAGGCGAAACGGAAGTCACCGCAACTTATATGGGATTTACGGCGACCATGAAAATAATTGTGGCAAAGCTCAAATAAATATGATTTCAAAAAGCGTCCGTTCTGCCGGCTGTTTTTCGGAACAGTCGGCTGAAACGGCGCTTTTTTATATTTTTCTCTTCTCTTTCCGGATTTCAATGGTCCGGCGGTCGAATAAATTAACGAATTGTAAAAAATCGCTTTGACCTATTGACTTTATCGCTTTAGCGTGGTAAAATGCTAAAGTATTAAAGAAAGGAGAGGCTAAGGTGTCAGAAAACTACGAAAACAATCTCAGAACGCTGTTTGAAGCGATTGTAAGTCTTCATTCCGCCGATGAAGCGGCGGCGTTTTTCGACGATCTCTGCACGATAAAGGAGCTTCAGGATATGTCTTCACGGTTTGAGGTCGCGCTGCTTCTTGACAAGGGCAAGAACTACGCGGAGATCTCGGAGCTGACGGGCGCGAGCTCCGCCACCATAAGCCGCGTGAACAGATGCCTGAATTACGGAAAAAACGGATATAAAACGGCGATAGGAAAGATAAATAATGAAAAATAAGCAGTTGAATATAAAAGACAGACTTATGGAGCTGTTCTGCGGGTGCGGTTATACCCAGTATAAAATGAATAAATTTGAGGAATACGAGCTTTATGCGCAGAACAGGTCGTTTCTGCCGTCAAGGTCGATAATAACCTTTACGGACACGGACGGGAGGCTCATGGCGCTCAAGCCCGACGTGACGCTTTCGATAGTCAAGAACAGCAGGGACGGAAAAGAATACAAGCTTTATTATAACGAGAGCGTATACAGAACGGACAGGAACACGCACACGTTTGCGGAGATAACGCAGACGGGGCTTGAGTATATAGGAAACACGGACACGGCGCGTCTTTGCGAGGTGCTGACCGTCGCGATGATGAGCCTCGATCTCATATCGAACGACAACGTTACGGATATTTCCCACCTCGGTCTTCTCTCCTCTCTGCTTGACAGTCTCGGAATAAACGAAAAGGAAAGAGCATCGCTTCTTACGTTCATAGAAAACAAAAGCGTGCACGAGGCGGCAGCTCTCTGCGGCGCGGCGGGCGTTCCGGAAAAAGGCAGAGAGCTTCTGATAAAGCTGATGACGCTCGATCCGTCGCCCGATAAGGCGTGCGGTATCCTTTCCTCGCTTGACGTTTCACCGTCTTTTTCAGCCGAGGCGGAACGGTTCAAAACCGTTTTGTCGTCGCTTGACGGAAACAAAACGAGAGTTGATTTCTCCGTTTTAAGCGATACGAACTACTATAACGGCATAGTTTTCCGCGGATACGTAAGAGGCGTGCCGTCAGCGGTCCTTTCGGGCGGGCAGTATGATATGCTTATGCGGCGTATGGGCAAAAGCTCCTCAGCCGTCGGTTTTGCGGTATATCTCGACAGACTTGACGGGCTGTTCGGCGAGCAGTCCGAGCCCTGTTATGACAGACTGATATTATACGGAGAGAATACCGACGCAAAAGAGCTCTGCCGCGCCGTAAGGCAGACGGTAAACGACGGAAAGACTTATACGGCGGAAAAAACGCGCGGCGAAATCAAATACAAAGAGCTGTGCGATCTGAGGTGAGTTATGGATAAGGATTATCTCAATATCGCCCTGCCGAAGGGCAGACTCGGCGAAAAAGTATATACTATGCTTGCGGAGGCGGGCTTTGAGTGCCCGTCAGTGCTTGAAAACAGCAGAAAGCTGATATTTGAAAACGAAGAAAAAAAAGTGCGTTATTTCTGGGTCAAACCGTCCGACGCGGCGATATACGTTGAGCGAGGCGCCGCCGACCTCGGCGTATGCGGAAAGGACATACTGCTTGAGTATTCTCCCGACGTTTACGAGCTTCTCGATCTGAAAACGGGTGTCTGCAGGATGGCGGTAGCCGCGCCGAAGGGTTACGTCGACCGCCGCGACAGAACGGTGCGCGCGGCGACGAAATTCGTGAACATAGCAAAGGAGTACTACCGCGCGGCGGGACGTCAGGTCGATATAATAAAGCTGAACGGCTCCATTGAGATAGCGCCGATACTGAATTTATCCGACGTGATCGTGGATATAGTGGAAACGGGCACGACGCTTAAGGAAAACGACCTTGTCGTGATAGATACGATAGTCGACATAAGCGCGCGTCTCATATGCAACAAATCCTCATACAAATTCAATTCCGGAATGATAAAAGAGCTGACAAACCGTCTGTCAGCCATCGCGGAGGCGCGAAAATGATAAAGATATACGGTATAAACGAGATTAAAAGCGGCGAGGTGTTCAAACGCAGCACGCCGACGAACGACGTTTCCGGCAGCGTGGCGGAGATCATCGCCGACGTCATAAAAAACGGCGACGAGGCGCTTTACCGCCTTACGGAGAAGTTCGATCACGCCGCGCTCTCTTCCCTTCGCGTCACGGAGGACGAGATAAACGAGGCTTACGAAAGAACGGAGCCGGAGTTTAAAAGGATATTACACAGAGCCGCGGAAAACATAAAGGAATTCCATAAAATGCAGGTGCGCGGCGGGTATATGATAAACCGCGAGGACGGAGTCGTTTTGGGACAGCGCGTCATACCCGTTGACAGCGCGGGCGTTTACGTACCGGGCGGCACGGCGGCGTATCCGTCGACCGTGCTTATGGACGTCATTCCCGCAAAAACGGCGGGCGTTAAAAAAACAGTAATGACCACGCCGCCCGGAAGGGACGGAAAAATACCCGACGCGATACTCGCCGCGGCTAAGGTCGCGGGAGTCGACGTGATATTCAGGATAGGCGGCGCCCAGGCGATAGCCGCGCTGGCGTACGGAACGGAAAGCGTGCCCAAGGTCGACAAGATAGTCGGTCCAGGCAACGCCTACGTTGCGGAGGCGAAAAGGCAGGTGTTCGGGCGCGTGTCGATAGATATGATAGCCGGTCCGTCCGAGATCCTCATAATTTCGGACGGCAACTCAAACCCGGTCGTTCTTGCCGCGGATATGCTCTCTCAGGCGGAGCACGACAGATCCGCGTCCGCCGTGCTTATAACGACGTCAAAGGCGCTTGCAGAAAAGGTAAACGAACAGCTTGAGATACAGATACCGAAGCTTGAGAGGGCGGAGATTGCGCGCGCTTCGATCGACAACAACGGAAAAATAATAATAACGGACAGCATAGACTCTGCGATAGACGTTTCAAACGAAATAGCGCCCGAGCATCTTGAGCTTTGCGTTGACGATCCGTTTGAGATACTGCCGCGCATCCGTCACGCAGGCTCCGTATTTATGGGAAGATACTGTCCCGAACCGCTCGGAGACTATATGGCCGGACCGAACCACACGCTCCCGACAAGCGGAACGGCTAAATTTTCAAGTCCTTTATCAACGGCAGACTTTGTAAAGACGATGCAGTATTCGTATTTTACAAAGGAGGCGCTGACGAGATATAAGGACGACGTAGCGTATTTTGCAAAAAAAGAGGGATTGACGGCGCACGCTGAAAGCGCGGTCATAAGAGATGAAATAAATGAGTAGATTTTTCAGTGCAAAATTCGATCGGCTCATCCCGTACGTACCGGGCGAACAGCCGAAGGGTAAAAACGTTTTTATAAAGCTCAACACCAATGAATCGCCTTTTCCGCCGTCGCCCAAGGCGCAGAAATACGCGGCGGAGGCGATAGGGAAAACGATGCTTTATTCAGATCCCGAATGCTTCAGGCTCCGCGCGGCGCTTGCCGACAGGTACGGTGTTGACGCGGATAACGTGATCTGCGGCAACGGCTCCGACGATATTCTGAATTTTGCGTTTTCCGCGTTCTGCGACGAAAAAACGCCCGCGGTATTCGCCGATATCACTTACGGTTTTTACCGCGTTTTCGCCGAATATAACCGCGTGCCGTACAGGATAATACCGTTAAAAGACGATTTTGCGCTAGATCCGGCAGATTATTTCAACGCAGAAGGTACGGTATTCATAGCCAACCCGAACGCGCCTACAGGTATAGCGCTTCCCGTCGGCGAGATAGAAGAGATAATAAAAAACAATCCCGGGAATATTGTCGTGATAGACGAGGCGTACGTTGATTTCGGCGCCGTATCGTGCGTGCCGCTTACAAAAAAATATGACAATCTTATAGTAACGGAGACGTTTTCAAAATCGCGCTCGCTCGCGGGCGCGCGGCTCGGTTTTGCTGTGGCGAACAAAGAGCTTATCACGGATTTGAATACGGTCAGAAATTCCACAAATCCGTATAACGTGAACTCGATAACGCAGGCGGCGGGCATCGGCTCGCTTGAAGATCGGGAATACACGGATGAAAACTGCAGAAAAATAATGCGGACGAGAAAACAAACGGAAATTGAGCTTAAAAAGCTCGGCTTTGTATTTACGGATTCAAGCGCCAATTTCATTTTCGCCGCCCACCCCGATCATCCGGGCGGGGAGATATACAAAGCGCTCAGAGAAAAAGGCGTACTCATCCGCCATTTCGACGCGGACCGTATAAAGGATTACAACAGGATAACGGTCGGAAGCGACGAACAGATGGAAAAGCTGATACAAAAACTGAGGTGTATAATATGAGAGTATCGGAAATAAGGAGAAAGACCGCCGAGACGGATATCGCCGTAAGGCTCGATCTTGACGGCGGCGGAAAATCTGATATCGACACGGGCTCCGGATTTTTAGACCATATGCTGACGCTTTTTGCAAGCCACGGCAGATTCGATCTCGATATCAAATGCAAGGGCGATACGAACGTCGACTATCATCACACGACGGAGGACATAGGGATCTCGCTCGGTCAGGCTTTTGCACTTGCGCTTGGCGATAAAAAAGGCATAACGCGCTACGGATTCATGATACTACCCATGGATGAGACGCTCGTTTTGTCCGCAGTCGACATATCCGGAAGAACGTATCTCAATTTCAACGTAAAGTTCCCGACGGAAAAGGTCGGCGATTTTGATACGGAGCTTGTAAAAGAATTCTTTTACGGCTTTGTCCGCAGCGCTTTTGTGACGCTGCACGTAAAGGAATTCGAGGGCGAGAATTCGCATCATCTTGCGGAGGGCATATTCAAAGCGACGGCGAGAGCGCTGAAGCAGGCGGTAAGCATTGACAAAGCGTTTGCAAACGAAATCCCGTCAACGAAAGGCAGCTTATAATGATAGCTTTGATTGATTACGGCGTCGGCAATCTTTTTTCGCTTTCCTCTTCCCTGCTCGCCGTCGGAGGCGACGCGGTGATAACGGGCGAGCCCGACGTTATAAAAAAGGCGGATAAGCTTATACTCCCGGGCGTGGGCGCCTTCTCCGACGCGGCTGAAAAACTGCGCGAAAGCGGACTTGACCGCGTAATAGTCGACGAGGCAAAAAACGGAAAACCGCTTCTCGGTATATGCCTCGGTATGCAGATGCTTTTTGAAAAAAGCTATGAATACGGAGAACACAAGGGACTTGCGCTGATAAAAGGATGCGTAAAGCCGATAGCGGATATCATCCCTAAGGATTATAAAATACCGCACATCGGCTGGAACGCGCTCATTTTCAAAAAAGAAACGCCTATATTCAAATACATAAAAAACGGCGACCACGTTTATTTCGTTCACTCGTACCACGCCGCGGATTGCGACGAAAACGTGACGGCAAAGACCGAATACGGCGCGTATCTTACCGCGTCCGTACAATCGGATAACGTTTACGGCTGTCAGTTTCATCCTGAAAAAAGCGGCGACGTGGGTTTGAAAATCTTAAAAGCATTTCTGGAGCTGTAATATGATACTTTTTCCCGCAATTGATATTTACGACGGACAGGCGGTCAGACTGCTGCACGGCGATTACGGCAAAATGACGGTGTATTCGACGGATCCTTCCGCCGTTGCGCTCGATTTCAAAGCAAGCGGAATGACGCATATACATATCGTCGATCTTCAGGGCGCGCGCGACGGAACAACGCCGAATTTCGATACGGTTTATAAAATCAAGGAAAGCTCCGGGCTTTTTTGCGAGGTCGGCGGCGGTATAAGAAATATGAAGACGGTCGACAGATATCTGTCGGCAGGTATAGACCGCGTCATACTCGGCACCGGAGCGCTGTCGGACGAGAGATTTCTCAAAAGGACGCTTTCAAAATACGGCGACAGAATAGCCGTGGGCGCGGATATAAAAAACGGAAAAATAGCGATAAAGGGCTGGCTTGAAAGCTCCGATACCAACGTATATGATTTTTGCGAAAAGATGCAGGGATACAAGGTAAGGACGCTCATCTGTACCGACATAGGCTTTGACGGGGCGTTGAAGGGGACGAACAGGCCGCTTTACAGGGAGCTGACGGAAAGGTACGATATGGATATAACCGCATCGGGCGGCGTATCGTCGTACGAGGATCTGGAGGAGCTTTCACGCTGCGGGATATACGGAGCGATTATCGGGCGCGCGTATTACGAAAAAAAGATCGATCTTAAAAAGGCGAAAGAGATGATAAAATGATAACTAAAAGGATAATCCCCTGCCTTGACGTGCGCGACGGGCGTGTGGTCAAGGGGGTAAATTTCAAGGGCTTGATAAACGTCGCATCACCAGTGGAGCTGGCGGAATATTACAGCAGGGCGGGCGCGGACGAGCTTGTTTTCTACGACATAACGGCGTCTTATGAAGGGCGTCGGCTGTTTACGGATATACTGACGGAAACGGCAAAAAAGGTGTTCATACCGCTGACGGTAGGCGGCGGGATAAACACGGTAAATGATTTTGACAGGGTGCTGAAATGCGGCGCGGACAAGGTCTCGGTCAACTCCGGCGCGATAAAGGATCCGTCGCTTATAGAAAAGGCTGCAAAGCTGTACGGGGATCAGTGCGTGGTGCTTTCAGTAGATATAAAGCGTGTTGACGGTGTGTTTACGGTCTTTTCAAAGGGCGGACGCGAAAACACGGGTATAGAGGCGATAGAATGGATAAAGCGCGGCGTCGGTTCCGGCGCGGGGGAAATAGTCGTCAATTCGATCGACACGGACGGGGTGAAAGGCGGATTTGATATAGAAATGCTAAACGCCGTGTGCGAGGCGGTCTCCGTTCCCGTGATAGCCTCGGGCGGAGCGGGCGGATACGATGATTTCATAAAGCTTTTTACGGCTTTGCCCAAAGTAGACGCGGGGCTTGCCGCCTCCGTTTTCCACTTCGGCGAGGTAGACATAAAAGAACTGAAGAAAAAAATGAAGGATAACGGTATAGAGGTGCGGATATGATAAATGTAAAAGAACTTAGATTTGACGAAAAGGGGCTCATCCCCGCGATCGTTTATAACGCGGTGACAAAAAAAATACTCACGCTCGCTTATATGAACGAGGAAAGCCTGAATATCTCGCTTGAAAAGGGTCTGACGTGCTTTTTCTCGCGCTCAAGACAAAAGCTGTGGCTGAAGGGCGAGACGAGCGGAAACTATCAGCATATCGTCTCCGTAACCGCGGACTGTGATAAAGACGCGCTCGCCGTCGCGGTCATACCGGACGGACCCGCGTGTCATCTCGGGACTGAATCCTGTTTTGAAAACCCCCTGTTTCAGTCACAGGAGATGACGGAGTTTTCATACGACGGTCTGTTTGAGCTCATTAAAGGCAGAAAAACAAACAAAAAAGAGGGCTCATACACCACGTATCTCTTTGAAAAAGGTTTGGACAAGATACTTAAAAAGGTCGGAGAGGAATGTACGGAGGTCGTTATCGCCGCAAAGGATAAGGATAAAAAAGAGACCGTCTACGAAATTGCCGATCTCTGCTATCACGTAATGGTCTTGATGGTCGAAGCGGGGATCTCTATCGACGATATCACAAAGGAGCTCGCCTCCCGCCACGTCATAGACCATAAGGTCAAACAGGAAAAAATGGCGTCCGACAACGCATAAAAAAAGAGCCCGCGGGCTCTTTTTTTATATCAAAAATAATGAAAGGTCTGTGTCGGCAATGAAAGCTGCGACGTGGGTGTTCTGAAGGTGAAAGAGGGAGGTGTTCCATTTTCCGTCCTTGCTCCAGCATTCAAACGTTGCGGTCCCGCCTTCGGCGATCATATTCAGCCACGCTTTTTTGTCCTTTATCGCGGATTTTATAAGATCGTACCTTTTTATCCTTACAAGTCCGCACAAAAGCGGGAATGTTGCGAAAAGCGATGTTCCGGTTATTCCGCGCTCACCGAACCACTTTGCCATATTATCGTAAAAAACGTCGTCCGAAGAAAGTCCGAAGCCGAACGCGAATGCGTTTCCGATATAGCTTATGTGCCGGCTGTTCACGCCGTCGCAGAACAGGTGCGCCTCGCCGTCGTAAAACGCGTTTTCAAACGCTGACAAAATCGGCCTTGTATCGCAGAATTTCGGATATCCGAGCGCTTTATGTATTTCATTCAGCGCTTTCAGCGCGTTTATGTAATACGCGTTTATCGCGACGTGCGGCTCGGGCTGTTCTTTATTCCCGTCGTTATTCACCGCGTATCCGTCGCGGTAATTCGCGGGCCATTCGGTGACGCACCATTTTCCCGTATCGTGCAGCACGCCGTCTTTTTCATATTTTCTGTACGCGGTCATCAGTCTGTCCGCTCTGTTTGCGTTTTTCTTCAAAAACTCAATATCGCCCGTGAGTCTGAAATGCCACAGAATAAGCTCAACGAGTATGAGCGGGTATTCCGCGATCTCCTGCATCATTGAACAGTCAAGGCACGACAGAAGCGTATCCGTGACGGATGAGGTCGCAAACGCGTCCTCTATGAACCGGCGCATCATCGCGTCGTCGCCCGTCAGTATGAAATTACAGAGCGAGGTATAGCATCCGTCTCCGAGATACACGCCCTTTTCGCGCTCCATACAGTCCATGACCATTTCCTGCACGCCGTATTTCTGCGAGCGTACGCACAGATCGAATACCTTTTTTATATCCTCGTCGTCCCTGTATTCGTTTCTTATTTCCGCCGAAAGCTCGAACGGATAGTGGCGCGACAAGAGATAAACATCATACAGCTCCGCGCCGCCCGTCAGCTCCGCGTAACGGAAGGATTTATAATCGAACCAGTCAAGCGTGTCGGTATTTCCGGACAGCGTCCATTTCTCCTCATAGACGCAGTTTGCGCGGAGATTATATCTCACGCTTCCGTCGCCGTTCAGTTCCTGCCCGCATCTCACCGTTACGGTATCGCCTTTTTTGCCCTTGGCCTTAACGTGCAGATATCCGACAAAACAGCCGCCGAAATCGATAAAAAGCGTATCTTTGCGTTTTTCCGCCGTCTGCGGCTCTATTCTTTCAAAAACCAAATGCTTTGAAACACCCTCCGTCAGGATATGGTCGTCGTTTTTTACCGCCGCGGCGTTGTCCCATCCGGCGTCGTTGAATGACGGCTCAAAAAAATCCGCCTCCGCCGCGCCGCTGTCAAAGTCTTCAAGAAACTGCGTATCGTATCCGACTTTACCTACGGGCGTATATCCGCCGTGATAACGGTATAAAAAGCTCTCGTCGCTCTGCATCACGGTCTTTCCGTCGCATAAAAGCTCGCAGTAAAGCCCGTGACGTCGGTCGCCGCTTTGAAATACGCGGTTTATGAGTCCCTGGTATAACGTGTGGAACGCAAAGGTATTTTCGCCCTTTTTCAGATATTTTGTCACGTCGACTGTGTCGTATCTGTATCTGAAATGATACGACGGGACCGGTCCCTCGGTCACAAAATCGCCGTTTACGTAAAGCTTATACCTGTCGTCCGCGGTCACCGTCAATATCGCCCTTTTCGGCTGTTCCCTCAGGCTGATCTTTTTTCTGAAAAGTATATGCGAATCCTGCCGCTCAACGTCGTTTCCGACCCTTGTGCTTTCCCTCTCGCGGTGAAACACGTTTACGGGCGTCAGATCCGAAAATTCGGGAGCGGTTATCCATTTTGCCGCCATATCACACAACTACCGTCTTTCCGCCGCTTCTGTAAGCGGCAAGCACAAGCCTTACGGCTTTTGATGCCTCGGCTCCGTCTATCGGGAATTTTTCTTTGTTCTGCAAACATCTGTAATAATCCGATATGAGAAGCGAGTGACCGGAGCCGTAGCAGTCCTTCCCGAGCTTTTTTGCATACGTCTCCGTCAGATTCTGTTCGGCTCCGTTTATATAAACGTGATCCGGTATCATATATATCAGCCCGTCCTCCGTTCTTACCGTCACGGTCACCGGCATATCCGACGAGGCGCCGTTCGTTGCAAAGAGCGTTATACCCGCGCCGCCCGCGCTCTGTATCACCGCAGTGTCCTCAACCTCGATATCGTCCGATAACGTGAGATTGCAGACGTTCGATACTATCTTTTCGGGCATACCGGCAAAATACTGCAGAAGATCAAGCGTGTGGAGCGCCTGGTTTATAAGCACTCCCCCGCCCTCCGTCGCGTATTTGCCGCGCCATTCGCCCGAGGCGTAATACTCTCTTGTCCTGTGCCAGGCGACCTGCGCGACGGCAGAAATGACCTTTTTATCTCTCAGATATTCTTTAACGAATACGCTTTCTTTGTTGTATCTGTTCTGAAAGCAGACGCCCAGGACCGCATCGGATTTTCTCTCCGCCTCGAGCACCGCGTTTATCTGTTCGCGGCTTATGCATAGCGGTTTTTCCGACAGAACGTTTATACCGCGCGATAAAGCGTAAATTATCATTTCCGCGTGAAGATAATGCGGAGTACAGATATGAACGGCGTCGGGCTTCTGCTCCGTTATCATTTTTTTATAATCCGTATATGCGGGCAGATCTTTGTATCCGGTCAGTTTGTTTTCGTCGATATCGCAAACCGCACAAAGACTTCCGCGCTCGCGCAGGACGGCGGTGTGTATGCTCCCCGCCGTGCCGACGCCTATAACAGCCGATCTCATATTTTTTTGCTTTCAAACGTTCCCGTCGTGTCAGCCACGGTATCGTCCGCCGCGGCTTTGTAGCGTGACGTTTTTCTTTTTGCGTTAAGGTATCTTAAATATTCGCGCTCCGATACGGGGAGAGTTATCTCCTTGCCGTCCTTCCAGCCCGAAAGCTCTATCGCGTTCATCAGCTCGACGCCGCGTATGCCTTCTTTTCCGTCGACGAAAAGCGGTTCTATACCGAGTATCGCGTTTGCAAAATTGTTTATTATGCCCTCGTGCTGGGGGTTTTTGCCGTCGACCTCGACTTCCATTCTGTCCGTTCCTGGTATACTGAAGCCCTGATCGCATTCCTTTGAGAAGAGTTGACTGTCTTTTCTGTTCTTGTACCAGCGCAGCTCTCCGTTCTCGCATACGAGCTTGCCGCCGGTGCCGGACACCTCAAAGCGGTTGGTCCCGGGAGTTTCGCCGGTCGTGGTTATGAAAACGCCGGTCGCGCCGTTATCGTATCTGAAATACGCCGTTACCTCGTCCTCAACCTCTATGTCGTGCCACTTGCCGTATTCGCAAAAGCCGCGCACGGACGTCGGGAGCTTGCCTACGACCCATTGAACGAGGTCGAGCTGATGCGGGCACTGATTTATCAGAACGCCGCCGCCTTCTCCGTCCCAGGTCGCGCGCCACGATCCGCTGTCATAGTATTTCTGAGTTCTGTACCAGTCGGTTATTATCCACGTCACGCGCTGTAATTCTCCCACGCCGCCGTCCGCTATTATCTCGCGCATTTTTCTGTAAAGGCAGTTAGTTCTCTGATTGAACATCATCGCGAACAGCGCTCCGCTCTTTTCCGCCGCCTCGTTCATCTCTCTTACCTGTTTCGTATAAACGCCCGCGGGTTTCTCGCAGATAACGTGGATACCGCGTTTCAAGCACTCTATCACCATTTCGGGATGCAGATAATGCGGCACCTCTATAAGCGCCGCGTCGACAAGACCGCTGTCAAGCAGGTCCTTGTAGTTTTCAAAATACGTTATTGAGTCGTCGTTCAAGCGGTTTTTCATCGCTTCTATTTTCGCGGGGTTTATGTCGCACAGCGCCGTGACGACGCCGTTTTCTATCCTGCCGCCCGCAAAAAGATGCGCGGCGTACATACTGCCCTGATTGCCTATGCCTATGATACCGAATCTGACTTTTTTCATTATCTGAAATTCTCCTTTAAATATTTGATGCTGCGGCCGACCTGTTCAAGCGGCTCCGGGTAATTCACCGCGTCGTCCTGTTCTACGAGAAAATGTTTCGTTTTGCTCTTTTTCGCCGCTTCTATTATATCGGCGAAATCAAGCACGCCGTCGCCGACCGGTGCGAAGCCCGGTTCATACGAGACGCCGCCCTTTTCGTTTATCTTTTTGTTTATCCTGTAATCCTTCAGATGAAGGCAGTCTATCCTTCCGTCCAGCTTGCCGATCGTTTTTACGACGTCCGCGCCGCCGTACTGAAGCCAGTACGTATCAGCCGTGAAGTGTACGTCCGGCGCGTTTTCGATCATATAGTCAAGCGCCGTTTCGCCGTCTTGTTTGTAAAGCTCGAAATGGTGGTGATGATAGCAGAAGGTGAAGCCGTTTTTTGCCATCAGCGCGCCGGCGCTGTTCAGCTTTTCGACTGTTTTTCTGAAATCATCCGTACCTATCACGTTTGCCGGCATCGCGCCGAGCCCTATACAGCGGCAGCCGAAGCTCTCGTGCTCCGCCATAAGCTTATCCGTATCGTTTATTATCCTGTCCATTGGAACGTGCGTCAGAACGACGGGCAGACCCGTTTTTTCACTCACGCTTTTTATGACCTCCGGCTCGTACGGAGCGCCCGAAAACTGTATCGTATCGTAACCCTGCTCCTTAAGCGCGTACGCAGTCTGCAGAAATCTTTCACCGTCGCCTATAAGCGTGCGGAGGGAATATAAGTTCAACCCGAATTTCATATCTTCACGTAACCTCCGTTTTCATAAACGTAACCGTTCTCAACAAGCAGTTTTTTTATAGCCGCCGCTGCCGCGTCAAACGCCTCGTCGTTTGAATTGAATTTGTATTTGTTCTTCATCTCGCGTCCGTCTATTTCCGCGTAGCCGGAAAATACGGCGAGGTGCGGCTCGACCGTCAGCGTTGTGTCAGAATCCGTTCTTTTGAGTATCTCCGCGATCTTTCCGTCGCCGTGACCGGCGGGGACAAGCTCTCCCGTTTCCGCTATGACGTCCTTTATATGATAATACGAAGCGAGGGAAGCAAGCGGAAGCGTCTTGTCGGCGTCCTCTCCGCATTGTATGTAGTTTGCGGGGTCGTAAACGAATTTAAGTCCCTCCACGTTATCGTAAAGTTCCTTTACGCGCTCCGCCGTGTCGCCGTATATATCCTTTTCGTTTTCGTGATAAAGCCCGACGCCGTATCCGCGGGCGATGCCGACCGATCTTTTAAGGAGATCGAAGACCTTTTCTTTTTTGTCGTACGCCTGATAAAAGCTGAAAACGCGTATTCTGCCGCATCCGAACACACGGCAGAGACGGCAGAGGCGGTGAAGCTGCGAAAACAGCTTATCCTCAGAAAACCCGTCAGACAAAGAGACCTTGCCGTAAGGCGAACCGAGCGACCACACCTTTATATTGTTTTCGTCAAGTTTGTTTTTTATCTTTTCCGCGTTCTCCTCCGTTATATCGGCGACGTTTACGCCGTCGACGCCGCGGAGCTCGGTGTAGTATATTCCGTTTCTTTTAAGCGCTTTGATCTGTCCGTCAAGCGAGGCGGATGCCTCGTCCGAAAACGCGCACAGTCTGATCATTGCTTTCCCTCCGGCGCGCTCCAGTCGTAAATGGGCGGCAGTTTTTTAAACGGCAGTATAAACATTCTTTCGTCGAGCGGCTCGCCGTCTCTCTGATGCTTTATGACGTTAACGAGCATTTCAACGTCACATACAGCGTGTCCGTGAACTCCGCGGCGGTAATACCAATAAAGATTTTTTTCGGCGCCTAAGAATCTGAAAACCTCTGCCGCCGCCTCCGTCGTCTGATAAGAGCCCACCGGATTGCCCCATATATCGCCCGCGGCTTCCGATACGAACAGCGTACGCGGCGCGACCATAGCCTTTAAAAAATGCGTGTCAAACGGAAGCTTTTCCTCACACTTGCGGTATTCTTCCATTCCTTCTCCCATCCAGAACCCGAAATTACGCATCAGATCGTCAAGCGTTTCGCTTCTCGATTCGGCTATGCCGCCCGGCTCCTCCTCGCCTCTCATATGGACGCGGTAGCATCCGCAGGCGCCGGCGCACGTTTCATTCGGGTTGACTATGCGGGCGCGCGTATCGAGGGCGCCGGCGAGCGCCGCGGTCTTGCCGCCGCGCGAATGACCCGTAAACGCGATGAAATCGAGATCGACCGGAAGATCGAGTCTTTCGAGAGCGTCGACGCATCTCGAATAGCCCCACGCCCATGCGCCGAGCGATCCGAACGTGTACCCGGGATAAACGCCGTAAAGCGCTCCCTTGCCTCTGCCCTCGTTGTTGTTGTCGTGCGCCAGCTCAGTACGGTCAAACATGACCCAGCCTATGCCCTTATTAAGCGCTGCGTTCAGAAACTCACGGTTCATGTGATACATCCAGCACATATCTCCGTCAACGATGACCGGTATCTTTCCTTCACGCTTCTCCGGCAAAAGCACCTGCATACGGAACGATATCTGCCTGTTCTTCGTACCGGCGTGGATCTTGTAGCCTTTGCATGAAGGCGACCAGTCAAGCAGCGATTCGACCTCTAAGTATTCGGGCGCGGGGGGTTGTGTGCCGTACTGAAGCTCCACCGCGGTCTTATATATCTCCGCTCTTCTTTTCTCCCACTGATCCGGGGACGTCATCCTTTCTCCGTTGTCGAATATAAACGGGTCGGGCAGCTTGCCCAGAAGCTCGTATTCTGTGATCTTCAGCGTTTTTTCATTTACTTTTTCCATACAAACACCTCTTTCAGTATTTCTGCGGCGGCTTTAAGTTCACCGTCAAAATCCCCTCCCCAGCGGCATTCAAGCGATATACGCCCGTCATATCCGCACGCTTTCAGCTTCTCTGCCCATAAGACAAGACCGGATCTGTCATTTTTTGTCGGCGCGCCTCTGTCGGCATCCGGCCGCGCAAGATGCACGTGACGCGGCTCTCCCGGTTTCAGCGTGTCGAATACGGAGAGATCCTCTCCGTTTTTGAAAAAATGATAAAAATCGACAAGACAGCCGAGGCTTTCGATATCCGCCGCGCGGCACACCGAAAGACCTTCCTCAAACGTGTTGATAACGTCCGTCTCGTTGCGGCACAAAGGTTCAAGGCAGATCTGTACGCCGTATTCTCCCGCAAGCTCCGCTATGCGGTATAAAATATCGGTAAACCGCTTTACCGTTTCAGCTTTGTCCGCGCCCGCGGGCACGCGCCTGAGCCAGCCGCATCCGAAAACGCAGTACGACGCGTCAAGCGCGTTAGCTGTCTCGAAATTCACCCTGCAGTAAGACAGTATCCTTTCAAGCGGATCGTTATAAAGCGATATACCGCCGCCGAAAAATCCGTTGAAGCCGGGTGTTTTTAACCCCAGCCCGTTTGCCTTGTCTTTTATTTCTTTCAGTTCTTCTCTTTTTTTATCGTGCAGATACGCCAACGACATTTCTGTATAATCAAGCCCCGCTTCTTTAACTGCGGCGAAATTGTCGGGCAGACAGCACACGCCGATCTCTGTCATATAACACCTCTTTTTTAATGCTCGCGTTTTTTCAAAGATAAAGCGGCACGATCTTTTGGTTTATTTCGCCCACCGGCATATCGTGTCCGAGCACACAGACCGACGTGCGTATCTCCGGGAAAATATAAACCATCTGACCGTACGCGCCGCCGGTCAGAAACCATCTGCCGTCGCCCGCGTTCGTAAAGCCGTAGCCGTAGGAGCCCTTTTCTCCTCTCGCCTTTTTTATCCATTCCGGCGTAAGTATGCGTACTCCCTCAAACTCACCGTCGCAGGCGAGCATAAGTCCGTACGCGCAAAGGTCGCGCGCCGTGGCAAAAAGGCCCGTACCGCCGAGAGTGTGATTTTTCGGGCAGACGCCCCAGGCGTTGCCGCGCCATCTGAGAGGATCGAACATCCTCTCCTGAAGAAACGCGCCGAGCGTAGAACCCGTTATCTTCTCGACCACGCGCCCGATCAGATAATAATTCGTGTCGCAGTAGACGAAAGGACCTTCGCCCGGCTCGTATATGAGCGGCTGCGTCAGTACGTGGTACAGAAAATCGGGGTGTCCGTCAGCCCAGAAGTCCATTACGTCTATATCGATATTCGCCTCCGCGGAATATCCCGTTTTATGGTGCATAACGTCGCAGAGACGCACGCGCTCCCATTTTTTATCGAAGTTTTCGGGGAAATACTCCGAAAGGTATCGGATCACAGTGTCCGTATCCTTTATTTTCCCCTCTGCTTCAAGTATCCCGACGGCGCAGGAGGTGACCGATTTTGATATTGAATAAACGTTGTGCGCGCCCGCTCCCAAACAGAACTGCTCTTCTTTATAGCCGTTCTCCGTCATTTCGGCGGCCATATAGGCGCCCGGAGCGTTTTCGTGGAGAAGCTTTGTCAGCTCTTCAAATCCGGATCCTGTTTTCATTTCTTTTCTATCCCCGCGATGTAAAGATAAACGCTTGAATACTCGGTCCTTCTTTCCGCCACCTGCAGACAGATTATGTATTTTCCCGCGGGAAGCTTTGAAAGATCCTTCTCCTCATATTCGGTAAGGTCGCCGTTTTCGTCAAACACGCCCGAAAAGCGCGTATTGTATGCGACGTTTTTGTCGCTTCCGTTCTTTATCTCTATCCTGCCGTCCGATATCTCTGTATACGGTACGCTTGAAACGTACTGTTTGACGAGCTGCGCCGCGGTCTCGTTTCCGCCGACGGAATGGTCTCCGTTCGTTCTGTTCACGAGAAGCGTCAGCATCTCAAGCGGTACGTTGTCGTACCTTAAGGACGGCAGATAAGCGGCGGGAGATTCCTTTTCGCCGCACGCAAAAAGAGAAAACGTCATAATGACAAGCAATAAAACGACCGTGATCTTCTTCATATTATTCACCTATTATCATTATTTGTACCGTGCGCTCGCGTCCTCTCGTCTGATCCCAGTCGATAAAATGGACGCGTCCGAAGTCGCCGAGATCGGCCGTACCGTCGTCAATCACGATCGTAACGCTTCTGCCGATTACAGATGAGCGCAGATGAGCGTCGGTGTTGTGACAGCCGAAATTGTCCTCTCCGCACGTCTCGGCAAAATCAAGCGCCTTTTTTCCGGGGTGTAAATACATTCCCTCGTATCTGCACGTGGGGATCCACTCCTCGAAAACGTTGACAAGGTCCTGCTGAAGAGTTTCGAGCCCCGTCATCGATTTGTCGAACGCGCATTCCTGCGTAATCACGGAGCAGGTCGTATGGTGCGAATAAACGACGACGATACCGTTCTGTATTTTTGACTCGGCGACCGCCGCCTTGACCTCATCCGTCACGTCGTGGAAGCTCACCGCGCGGTGATTTGACTGTACCTTGAATTTCTTTTTGAATACCATTTCTCTTTCCTCAAACCTTCTTCAGATCGTCCGCGGCGCGTCTCGTCGCGGCTATCATTTCGTCTATCATCGCTATAGGGTCTTCGGCGTTCATTATGCCCGACGCGGCGCCCGCGGCCTCCGAGCCCGCCATAATGAAATCATATACCTGCTGACCGTTAGTTATGCCCGCCGCCTGTTCCACGAGGATATCGGGATATATCTCCTTTATCACTCTTATGGAATCCTTTACGTAATCCATGGGCGACACGCCGTTTCCGCCGCCGATTATCTGCGACGGCTCGGGGTTTATTATGTCCGGGTGAAGCTGCGCTATCGCTTTAGCCTCCTCTAACGTATCCGCGCAGGCGAAGACGAGAAAATCAAGCTCTCTTGCGCGGTCTATCGTCTTTTTCATCTGCGGAAGGCTCATCGGCTTCTCGCAGTGGTTTATTACGACGCCCTGCGCGCCCGCGGCGGCAAGCGCCTCCGGCAGGATATCCGCCATTCCGCGCCCCGGGCGGAGCGTGTCCATATAAGGCGCGAGCACTATCAGGTGCTTTGTGTTTTCGACGACGCGGCGTATCTCGACCGCCGGCGTTATGAAAAGCACGTCTATATCGTACTTTTCCGCCGCCTTATCAGCGGCCTTAGCGTATTCCAGCACCGTATCGCCGTAGATGTAATTCTTTGTGCCTATCTCAAAATAAGGCGTTCTTATCTTTTTCTTCATACCGCACCTCAGATAACGCGCACGTCAAAGCCCATAAGGTGACCGAAGGTGATCAGGGCGTTCAGATCGGCGTTGTATACCATCGCGGAATGATGCGTGCCGCCCTCGAGCGAGTACTCCTTCAAAAACTGACGGAGCGGAAGATGCGGTTTCATCCAGCCGCGCACTTCTTTTATGTACGCTTTGTCAGACGTTCCGCTCTGGATTATGTTGACCTCGGATAAGATAAGCGAAAAGCCCTTGTCCGTAGGCGCTAAGTTGGCGAATACCGCGCTTCCCGTTTTGAAACAGCCGCAGAGCGTGACCGTGTCGCCGCAGGAATTGTATTCAAACGGCTTGTCGTAGATCGTCGGCTTTTTCTGCGTGAGCATCGGGTTCATCTCTCCCATATGGCTCAGAAGTATGACGTTTCTGTCCCAATCCGGGCAGAACATTTCCGTAAACGTCGTTTCGGGGAAGGTCTTTATAAGCGCCGCAACGAGCCCCGCCGTGAGGTTGTCCCCCTCTCCCGCGTAGCCCTGTCCGCGGCCCATTATCTTACAGCACTCGACGAACGGCACTTTAGGAAGACCCGCCTCGTCCGCGTGCAGGAAGTTCATCGTAACGCCGTCGAGCTTCTCCTCCTCCATCCATTTACGCATAACGAGACCCGCTTTTGTTTCGGCTCTGTAATTATCCGTGTTCTCCGCTTTTATGACGTAATTCGCGCGGTCGTATTCAAGCTCGCGCTCGATATCCTCTTCCGTTATCTGCGGAAGGTATTTTTCCGCGTCCGCTTTTGTCATCCTGACGGTCTTTACGCCTATTTTGCTTTCGTATTCAGCGTCGGTGATCCTGAAATCGCCCATACCCTCAAACTCGCCGCCGACCATACCGATACGCGCGGATCTGAAGCATTTTGCCGCGTACGCGCCGAGGATATGATCGCAAAGCTCGTCAAGAACGCCGGGCGTTGACGCGTGACCCACGCAGAGCTCGTACGGTATCTTATTGCGCTTTAACATATTGCACATATCCTGAACGCCGTGGATACCGTGATTGTCCATTATCCTGTCTTCGCTCTCGGAATATTCCATTATCTTTTTGTCGGGCGTTGTGTCAAATATTATTATCGGCGCCTTAAGGCTTTTCAGCGCACCGATGCTCTCGAGAGAAGGCGAGTACGCGAGATGCTGAGTAACTATCGCGCATATCTCGTCGTCCGCGTTGAATTTTGCGGCGGCGCGGTCGAATTCGGGCTTTATGCGGCAGATCTCGTCCGCGCAGACGACCTCAAATCCGCGATCCTCTATCATTTTTATGAGTTTGTTCATGTAAGCGACGCAGGAAACTCTCCATTTTGAGCTTTTGTCGTCGTACAGCTTGATGTAAAAGGGCAGATAACCTACTTTGATCTTTTTCATATTTTTCTCCTTATTCTCCGTATATAGAGCGCCTTGCGCCGTCTATCAGATTTTTTGCATTGTTATACATCATATCGGAAACGTCTTCTTTTGTGCAGCCGAGCGTTTTGCAGGCACGTTTGAAGGCGAGAAGCTCCTCGTAGGCGAAAAACGTTATCTTCTCCGCCTCCTTTGCGCTTACCTCGCGCAGGTGTCTGTCCTGCGACGGATCGCCGTAAAGTCCGGGCGGCACAAGATTTATGTACGTTCCGTTTTCCTCTATCCTGTGCGTCCTCATACGCAGTATCGGCATATCGGTGCCGAACATAACGTGCTTCGGTCCCGCGTGACGTATTACCTCGGTGATCGCGTATTCACAGCAGTTGGCGGTAAAGTCGTACATCAGATCGGGGACTTTGTATAAATAATCCGTGAACGCGTTTCCGACGTCTTCTTTTACGTAAGCGCGTCCTATATGCGCTATTATCACGCGGACGTTCGGAAATTCCGCTTTGAGCTCAAGTATCTGCTCAAGATTTACGGGGTCCCTCAACCGCCCGTTGCGCGGGATATGGAGCATAACTATCGCTCCCATCTCATCCATCCGCTTAAGCTGATTTTTCGGGAAAAAGTCGAATATGCGTATCTCCGCCTCCGGTATATAGGCGGGCGAGAGGCTCAGATATGATTTTATCCCCAGAAATCCACCCTCGCGTATCATCTTCTCCACTTCGTCCGCGCTCTGCGTCGGGTGACTGTAGTACAGCGCGGGCCAGCCCGTTTTTTTACTGCATTCCGAAACGTATTCGTTGTTTTTTCTTCCGCTTTCGATGCTGTGCACCTCGCTTGTGAACATGAGCGCGGACACGTCCTTGCCCGGGAACATCAGGCGGTAGGTCTCCTGCAGATCCTCCACGCTGTTGTCGCGCGCTACGAGCTTGGGCCAGAGCACCATCCGCATATCCTCGTTTTCCGGCAGCGGTTCCGTATATTTTTCGAGCCAGACGTGCGTGTGTACGTCAAGGATCTTGTCCGGCAGGAAGTCTTTGAGTTCTTTTTCGTATATCCTCCTGTCGTTTTCCGTAACTTCAAAAAGAGCCATTTGATCATCTCCGTCGTTTTTCTTTGATTATAACACGGAAAAGCCCAAAAGTAAAGACTTAAATTAAAAATATATATAAATTCCGCATTTTCTTCCGGCGTTGTTCTTTGTCATGTAAACGTTTGTCCCGCCGGACGTTTCGTATAGCTTCGTTATCCTTAATCTTTAATTCTCAATTGTTTAACGGTTTTTTCTCTTTTTGTGCAGAACACACAAAAACGCGCCTTGTTTTTTTTACGGTCCGAAATCAAAACTGTCTTGATTTATGATGTTTTTTATCATATAATGAACGTAATGCGAAAAAAAGGAGCGCCGTTTTTACGGCACATTTGCTTATGGTTTTTTCAACTCTTGAATTTTTGTTTCTCTATCTGATAATCGCTCTCGGGTTTTACTACCTGTTCCCGCGCAAGCTGAGAAACATCTGGCTTCTCATAATCAGCCTTGTATTCTATGGCTGGGGAGAGCCGATCTATCTGTTTCTGATGATCTTCACCATAGTGGTCGACTACGTATGCGGCTATATGGTCGACAAATTCAGAGCGGACAAAAAGAAGGCGAAGACCGCGCTTGTAATAAGCGTGATACTCAATCTCGCCATTCTCGGATTCTTCAAATATTACGACTTTATAGTAGGCAGTATCATAAATCTCATTCCGGGCGTAAACATCCCGCTTCTCGGACTTTCCCTGCCGATAGGCATTTCGTTCTACACGTTCCAGGCGCTCTCTTACGTCATAGACGTTTACAGAGGCGACGCGTCCGTACAGAAGCGCATAACGTCCTTCGGCGCGTACGTAACGCTTTTCCCGCAGCTTATCGCCGGTCCCATCGTAAGATACAAGGACGTTGACGACGCGCTGAACGAGCGTCACGAGACCGTTGACCTCTTTGCGTCGGGCATACGCACTTTCATGGCGGGTCTCGGCAAAAAGATACTTTTCGCAAACGTCGTCGGTCAGTTATGGTCGAACATTCGCGGCATTCCGATGGGAGAGCGCACGGTCGTCGCCGCCTGGCTCGGCATAATCTTCTATTCGCTTCAGCTTTATTTCGACTTCTCCGCTTATTCCGATATGGCGATAGGTCTGGGCAAGATGATGGGCTTCCGATTCCTCGAAAACTTCAATTATCCCTACATAGCCGACTCCATAACGGATTTCTGGCGCAGATGGCATATGTCGCTTTCCACATGGTTCCGCGACAACGTGTATTTCCCGCTGGGCGGTTCGCGCTGTTCCCTTTTCAAAACGTACAGAAACCTTTTCATCGTCTGGATGCTCACGGGAATATGGCACGGCGCCTACTGGAACTATATTTTATGGGGCGTTTTCTACGGCGTGATACTTATGATGGAAAAGGGCTTTCTTCTCAAGCTGCTTGATAAGCTTCCCAAATTCGTGCGCCATATTTACACGCTTCTCATCGTCCTGTTCGGCTGGCTCATATTCGTGTTTGAGAACACGAGCGAGGGTTGGGCTTATCTCAAGAATATGTTCGGTATCGGCGCCTCGGGCTTTGCAAGCACGGCGGACGCGTATATGGTGCTCCGCAACCTCATATTCATAGCGATACTGATAATCGCCTGCACGCCGCTTCCGAAAAAGCTGTTCTACAAGCTTTATTTCAACGAGCTCAAGGTCGGCAAGGTCTGGCGCGTGCTCGTTCCCGTCGGCTGCGTCGCTCTTCTCGTCGTTTGCACGGCGTATATGGTCGACAGCAGCTTCAACCCGTTCCTGTATTTCAGATTTTAGAGGAGGTTTGACGTATGAACAACAATGAAAACGAAATCAAAGCTCCGGAAACCGTAAAGAAACCGAAGAAAAAGCCGGAGGCTGAGATACTTCTCGACCGCCAGCTTGAAATGAAATCAAAAACAAGAAAAACCGATATCGCCATACTGGCGTCGTTCTGCGCGTTCATTCTCTTTTTCGGAGTAATGTTCTTCATAATGCCCGACAAGGAGTATTCGGAGACCGAAAAACGCGCGCTCAAGCAAGCCCCGTCGCTTTCGTTCTCGCGCATAGGCAACGATCTTAAACGCGATCTCAAGCTTATGATTATGACGGAGGACGAGAAATACGAGTATATCTCCGAGCTCGGCGACAGCTACAAGGTCTTCTCCGACGAAATAGGCGATTATTACGCCGATCAGTTCCCGTTCCGCGATCAGCTCCGCGTGGTAAAAGCCGCGGTCGAAATAGGCATGCTGAAGCAGGAAAACAACGACGTTGTTTTTGCGGGCGGCTATCTTATCAAAAAAGACAGCGTCACGGGCGTGACGCAGAACGAGGACGGCACGTTCCGCGACAGAACGTACGAGGACGCCGCGGAGACGATAAAATCAAACGTCCATCTGCTTTCCGGTATAGAACAGAGTCTGCCGGACGGTATAGATCTGCGCGTCGCTGTGGCGGGAAGGACCGTTGATACGGCAAAATCAAAGCTTCCCGCAGTATTTCCGTACGAGGACACGCACGCAAACGTTTACTGGAAGGCATATTCAGACCAGATAAACGCGGATTCGGTCAGCGCCGTTGAGCTGAAGGAAATGCTGAAAACGCACCTTGAGAGCGGCGAGTACGTTTACTACAAGACCGACCACCACTGGACGTCGCTCGGAGCGTATTACGCTTACGCCGAGATAATGAAATCCTACGGGATACAGCCGTACGCGCTTGAGGACTTCACGCGGGAGACGTTCACGACCTCGTTCGTCGGCACAACGTTTGCCAAGGCGGGCGCGGTATTCGGCGGAGCCGACACCATAGAGCTTTTCAGATATGAGGGCGACACGGATTATACCACGACGATCATAAACGGCGAAAGAAAAACGGTCCTCAATGGCTTTTACAATCAGGAGAAATACAGGGATATAAACGATAAATACAGCGTATTCATCGGCTCGGACGACACGGGAGACGGCGGAAACAACGCCGTGACGCTCGTCACAAAGAACGGCGAGAAGCGGCAGAAGCTGTTACTTATAAAAGACAGCTTCGGCAACAGTATCGTTCCGTTCCTTGCAAGGCATTTCGACCTCGTTATCCTCGATCTGAGAACAAGCGCGCAGGATTTCACAAGCTATCTTGAGGATCCGGATCTCTGCCATATCGCAGTGCTCTACAATATGGAGACGTTCATGAACGAAGCGAAGATCTCCGACGCCGCGGGAAGGATAATCCCGTATTACAGAAAGAAAGCGCAGCAGTAAAAACATAACATAAAGCAGCCGCACAAAAACGGCTGCTTTTTCACGTTCCGCTCTGGCGGAACGTCGCATTCGGCGCCGTGGGGGGGTGGCGCTCGAATGCGCATCGCGAGGCGGCAAAAGATAACGGCGGGTTTATTTCCCGCCGTTATTAGTTTAATCAGTAACCATACCAATCTGAAACGCCTGTATAATATACCCATTCTCCGTCAGTTCCGCGATAATATATATTGCCACCTACTCTAAAATAGCTTTTATAACCATCTGTGAATCTGTCTATATCTTTCACGTCAATATAAAAATTTGATTTACAGGAATATCTATCACTTCCCCTAATTCCCCATGAATCAATTTCTTCAATACTTGACGGAAGATATATTTTTTCCACTTCGCAATATTCAAAAGCTTTATAGCCAACACATTTTATTGTATCGGGAAAAGTCTCAGATTTAATATTAGGGTGTTCTGCCAAAAATTGGGAATAAAGAGAACAGTGTTTTCCTATAGTAGTTACCTTTTTCCCGTCTATTTCCGAAGGATATACCCAATTATCTGTTCTTTTCCAACTATCAGGTGCGTTATCTAAGTTGTAAATTGTTATAGTCCATCCGCCATACTTTTCGTCTTCTTTAAAAGTGTATATCAGTCTGTAAGAACAGTAGTCTGCCTGCTTTTTACTGTTTTTATAATTTCCAAGTGATTCAAAAATGCTTCTTGCCTCTTTTAGTTTTGTTTCTCTTGTGTACCAGTAACTTTCGTTAATAGCATCTTTATACATAGTCAAAGCTTGATTATATTGTTTATCCTTGCATTTTTCTACATAAGCCTTACTATCGCTGTAATCTCCAAGTGCCGAAAACGCTGCTTGAGCTTTTACATATTCAGCTGAATTATACAAAGCAAGTGCGCTCTGATATGCTTTTTCTTTTATAGCATTTTCGCATTTTGTGATATACGATTTACTGTCACTGTAATTACCAAGATTTGTAAAGGCGGCTTTTGCTTTATCATAATCTCCGCTGTTATACAGTTTTATAGCTGCTTGATATGCCTTTTCTTTTATTCCGTTTTCACATTTTGTTATGTAGTTTTTACTGTCACTATAACCATTCAGCTCGATAAATGCCGATTTCGCTTTTTCATAATCACCGTTATTATACAGTTTTATTGCCGCCTGATACGCTTTTTCTTTTACAGCATTATCACACTTTGATATATACGCTTTACTGTCTTTAAACCCGTCAAGAGCAGAAAATGCAGCTTTTGCTTTTTCGTAATCACCGGAGTTAAAAAGTGAAATAGCTTTTTGATACTCGTTTTCTTTGATTGCGTTATCGCATTTTTCCGCAAAGGTTTTGCTGTCGCTGAAATCTCCGAGGCTTACAAATATAACCTTTGCTGAATCATATTTACCTTGATCAAAAAGGGAACGTGCTTCATCATATCTTTTTTGGCTTGCTACTTTATTACATTTTTCAATGTATTTTTCACTTTCGCCGAATCCGTTGAGATGTAAAAATGCAGTTTTCGCTTCCTCGTATTTGCCGCTTTCAAACAAAGAAATAGCGTTTTTGTATTTCTCTTCTGTTATCTTATCGTCACATTTCGATATCCATTGATTACTGTCTTTAAAATCTTTCAGTCTTTCAAATTCACTCTTTGCTTCCTCAAATTTTCCGTTTTCAAACAATGAAACCGCATTATCGTATTTTTGTTCCATGATTTTTTCGTCGCATTTTAATATCCATTCAGCACTGTCTGCATAATTCGTAAGTTTTTCAAATGTGGTCTTGGATTCGGTATATTTGCCGCTGTTAAATAGTTTTACTGCAATTTCGTACTTTAATTCAATTGCACCCTCTCCACATTTTTCTATCCATTCAGTGCTGTCCTTGTAACCCGATAATTGCTCAAACTGCTTTTTTGCTTCGTCAAATTTGCCGTCGTTAAACATTTCTACCGCTTTATTGTACTGTTGTTCTGTAATTCCGATGTTACATTTTTCAATCAGTGATTTAGTGGTATCATCAGATTTCATTTTATTTAGAATTTCCAAAGCCTTAGAATAATCACCTTCATCAATCAAATCTTTTGCATAATTCAATAAATTGGTTGTACACTCGTTCGCTTTTTCAGTACTGTCTCTGAAATCTCCAAGTTTATCATATAGTGTTTTTGCCGCCTCATAATCTCGATTTAAAAACAATTCCTCTGCTTCTTTATATTTTTCACTATTTTCGACAAATCCACATAATTCAATCAGTCTTTTTGATTTTAAATAATATGGTATTCTTGATAAAATTTCCTTTGCACCGCTGTAATCTTTCTCGCTATAAAGAGTAATCCCATTATTATATTTTGTTGCTGAAAGAACGTCATCAACGTCAGACAATAAACTTCTGCTGTTTCTATAGTCTCCTAATTCTGATAAAATTTGTCTATCAGAATTATATTTAGATTGTTTAATATAATCAATTGCTTCTTTATATTTTGGCTCTTTTGTACTATCCGCATTAGGATCTTCACCCCATCCGTTTAGTAATTTTGCTTCATATTCCGAATCAGAGGAAAAGAATACATTAAAATTATATGTTCCACTATAAGAACAAGATTGTAAAACTACATGTTTCAAGGTAGTAACGTAAAGACCCAGTCCATTTTTAGCTTCAAAAACTATAGCGCAATAAACACGCCCATATGAATCATATTCAACATCAGAATAACTGATCAAATGAGCAGTATATGGGTCTTTGATTCCGTTTTTCAGCAAGGCATCATAACAGCACTCTACAACAGTATCTTTTGACGCAAATGAACGAGAATGACTGGAATTTGTACTTTCCGATTTTGATTTCAAATTTGATATTTTTTCATTGTAATCATTAACAGCCTCATTTTTTATCGTTTTCACTTCGAAATCAATCAGAAAAGAGATGTATTCGTCAAAATTCTCTTGTATCTCATTATTTGGAAAATCGCATTCTGAAGAAACTTTAGTCATCAGATTTTTTTCGTTTTTGTTTAATAATACTTCACCTGTATCTTTAATAAAAATCTTTCCAACCGTGGATTTTGTCGGATTAAAATCAGCATCAATAATAGTTATTTTTATAAAATCTTGTTCAAAAAACTCTTCAACACTTAAAGTGTTATAATTCGTGCCATAAAAATATTTGTTAAAATAGGCATCAAAATTAAAATCAGTATCACTCTCGGACGGCCTCTTAAAGACTTCATCAATATCATACTGAATAACTTGTTTGTCTGTTATTATGATTTTTTTATTGCTCCCGCTAACTTCATAAAACCCTATAAGATCGCTTTTCATCTGCTCGATTGATTCGTATTTTTTTCCTTTTAAGCAACTCGTTAACAAAGTCAGGATAAGAACTGTTATAACTAACATTAGCGTCGTTTTTTGAAGTTTCATTTTCTTTATTTCTCCTAATTAAAAAGTGCGCCAACCGAGGTCAGCGCACCGAAAAACGCAAACCCCAATTGTCGCCAAACAAAAAACAACGATTATGGGAAGTACCACACAACAGAAGCCGGGGTTTACATTTTTACCATATCCAACTTCTGTTGAAAATATACGGGAAAAATCCCATTAAAAAATGGAACTCCCCCAAAATAACCGATATTCGTTTTTTGTTTGGCAATTTCATAATATCATATATATTTCGATTTGTCAAGTTATTACGCAAAAATTATTTATACGATATTTTGCGACGCAGTCGCGCGCGCGGGTGTCCCCCCTACGTGAACCCCCACCGCTCACAAGTTCACGGCGGGGAACCCCTACACCGCGCACTTATTTTATTTTTAATATTTTATTTAATGTAAATCTTGACAAAGGCGGATTTATATGGTAAAATCAACGTAGTTTAAATTTTCCGCGCCACGCGCCTGATCACAGAGAGTTTGGTATGAAATACACATATCCGATAGAAGAATACCGCAGACGGCTGCTTGAATACGTAGAGCTTGAAAAGCTCTCCTTTTCGCCCGAGGACAGCCGCGGATACGTGCTTGAGAAGCTGGAGGAGCGCTCAAAAAAGAAGCGCGTCATAGCCGACGTCGCAAACACGATGATACGCGAGTATCTGGAGACGTTTGAGAAGGAGCCCGATAAGATAACGCCCGGGGACGCGGACGTTTTATACAAATTTCTCAAGCTTCTCGTGCCAGAGGGACTATATACGGGTCAGGCGACGGATTTCGGCGTTTTGTACCGTCTTGCAAAGATACTCTCCGCGTATTATAAAAACAAGGATATCGACCGCTATTCCGTTGCGCTGAACCGCTGTTCATACGGATACCGCGCGTATATACAAAGCCATTCTCTCAAGCTTCAGGATTCGCCTTACATAGACGAGTGTCTCGAGCTCGTCACACATATGGACGAGCTGACGGACGAGGAGAAAACAACGGCGCTGTACGCGCTCTCACGCTGCGTCGTTATGAATATAGAGCGTTTCCCGCTCGAATTCTACCGGACCGTCAACGATATTATTCTTTCAAACCTCAAAAAACCGTATTCCGACCGTGAGGAGCTGATGCTGCTTATCATGTACGGCAGTATTCTCGACGGCTTTTCCGATTACTGTCTGTACGCAAGGGATAACGGCACAGAAGCAGACATTTCCTTATACCGTCCGTTTCTTAAGGGTATATGCGATCACGTACGCGAGTGCATAGACGAGGACCGCACCTGCGGGCTCGGGAATCTGAAGCTTGAAAGAGTACTTATGATAACGGACTTTCATTTCGGCGCCATAACGCTTGACGAGCTGCTTGACGGACTGACGGAAATACAGAACGAAGCGGTAAAAAGCGAGAGCACGGGTATGCAGGGCTTCGGTCTCGGCACGGTAAACTATCTGTATTTAACGTATCTGTATAAATACAGTCCGAAGCCGAAGGAAGAGATAGTACGGCTCAGCAGAGAGCGGATATACGAGGTCATGCCAAAGCTTTTGCCGCTGTCGCGGAAGGTCAACAACCCGCAGTTCGGGCGTTTTCTCGTCACGTTTCTGAACGCCGCTTCGCTCACGGGAAATTTCGGCGACTTTGAGGACGTCATACTTGAAGCTACGGTTTACGCGGACCGCGCGCTTTTCATCCACACCGTTATGGTGCGGGAGATGAGCCGCGCGATATTCGATCATATGATAGAAAAAACGCCGGAGGCGTTTGACGGCACGGCGGGACATGATACGGAATATATACGCACGCACAAGGACGAGATGAAAAAACTGCTCGAGGATTGCTGTATGTATCACGATATAGGCAAGTTTTTCATGCTTGACATCGTGGAAAATTCGATGCGGCGCCTCTCCGACGACGAATTCCTGCTGATAAAGGGGCATCCGAAGGGATTTGACGGGATCTACAGTATGAACGACGAACACGACGAGCGCGTCGTATGCATACGCGACTGCGCGCTGACGCATCATTTGTGGCATGACGGATCCCGCGGTTATCCCGATATCAAACAGACGAAAAACAGACCGTTTGCGGATATCTTAGCGATTGCGGACAGCATTGATGCCGCGACGGATTTTCTCGGCCGCCCGTACAACAGCGGAAAGACGATAGATCAGCTGATAGCCGAATTTCAGGCGGGCGCGGGAACGCACTACGGTCCCGAAGCCGCCGCCGCGCTCTCCGCCCCGGAGGTGCGTGACCGCCTGCATTACCTCATAACCGAAGGACGCAGGGATATTTATTACAGGATATACGCATTCAATAAACTTTGAAATAACACCGCAGTTTTTTAAAAAAACATCTTGACAAAACGTACGTTTTGTGGTATTATATCAAAGTAACAAAATAAGCGGGCGTGGCGGAACTGGCAGACGCGCAAGATTCAGGTTCTTGTGTTCGCAAGGACATGCAGGTTCAATTCCTGTCGCCCGCACCAGAAAAGCCTCGCGTAAGTGAGGCTTTTCAACTAAATAAATCCCTTGCGGGATTTGTGAAATGCGCTTCGCGCGTGAAATACGCCTTACGGCGTGTGAAATGCCTGCGGGCGTGGGTGGATTTATTTAATTTCACATTCGGCGCAAGCCGAATATTTCACATTTGCCGTTAGGCAAATATTTCACATCGAGCGGAGCGAGATATTTCACTGAAACCCACGGCGCTATCCGCCGTATGCTCATCTCCTCGATCAATACAGTAAAGACAAGCATATTATCAATCAACAATATTATTCAAAATCGAAAGGTATCAAAATGCCGGAGAACATTTTAAAGGACGATTATTTCTCCTATAACGTCTTTTCTGAAAAAGACGTTGCGGAAATTACCGATCAAGGTATCACGCTGTCTAACGAAAAAACTATTTCTTTTGCCGATTGTGTAAAAAACTACGCGCTGTACAATGACACAAAAGGACTTCCGATTATTGGTGAAAGAGATATCACTGATTTGAGTTTTATGTTCTATTCTTCTCCGCGTATCGTTATGATAAAATTTCTGAAAAAGCCGTGGCTTGTCGAGCTGTTTTCTACATCTGTTTACCAAAGATTTCACAATCTCCAAAAACAAATCAATTCCTTTGGCTATATCACTCGCGACTTATCATGAACAAATCCGATCTAATCCGTTCGTTTGCCCGATCTAAAATGTATGCGCGGTTTTTTGGGAAAACAATGAATAAGACGCCTTTTTGAGGGATCCGATCTAAAAGGTATGTCGTTCTCAAGGCGTGCGGTCTAAAAAGATCGGCACGAGAAAACCGGTGATTTCTCGCCGGTTTTTTCATTTTCCCCGTTTTTTTTGCTTTTCAAAATCCGAAAAAAGCGAAGAAAAGCAAAACCGGGCGCGGAGGAGGTACCGCGCCCGGCCGTGTCTGTATTTTTTTGCCCGGCTGTCAGAACGAAAGTCCCGCCGCGCTGAGGAGTTTTTCGGCTTCTTCCGCCGTTATATCGGCGCCATCGCGCCTGTCGTCGCCTTTGTCCGCGGCGTCAGGCAACAGAGTGTCGAGCGCTCGGTTGCCGGAGAGGCAGCCCTCGCCGAACGAACCGCAGACGCGCCCCGCGCTTTCGCTGCGGAAGTATCATTGTGACCGTCATCTGTCATCGCTCTCACGGACAGCACTCCATAATTCCCCGACGAGCTGTATCTCCTCTTTTGATACTGCTTCGGGCAGTTGCTTACCGGTTATCCTCGGCAATGACGGCAACGTACTTGTTGAAGGAATATGCAACTATCAATGATCACAAACAATGCTCGTTTCGGCTAAAAGCGAACATCTGTTCGTGTTATATCACATCTTTTACTATTTGTCAAGAGGTAAATAAGTATTTTAACATTTTTAATTACGAACTCTTTTTAGATTACTTTTTCCGGTTTTAAAAACATGACGCTGTGACCGTAAAGCGTGCTGCCACCTTGTATCACCTCAAAGACGTTGCTTTCAAAGCTGTAATCTTTAACAACTATCTGCACGCTTGACGTTATGTTATAGCCTTTTATCGATATTTCGCACGGCTCCGCGCTTCTGTTTACTATCGACATGAAAAGATTGTCTTCGTGCTTCGTGCACAGAACGTCAAGCGACGGGTCGGCTTCACAGCCGCAGATTACGCCGTCTTTATGCCCCTGCATAAAATGAAACAGCTCGCCCGTGCTCTCGATTCTGCAATCCGCGCCTTTTACGGTTATCATACCCTCGTTTACCGGCATGAAGAACGCGGCGCGCTCTATGTGATATTTTTCGCCGCTCTTTGCAAAAAAGTGGAACTGCAGGGCGTTGGAGAAAAACAGAGCGTTGTTTGAATCCTGTCCCCACGAGTAATTCCACTCGTCCGCGCAGACCTTTATTTTATCAAAGCGGTCGGGATAAAGTCCGTTTTTGTAGAAATTCAAGCCGTAACTTTCGCCGTTCTGCAGATTAGTTTCAAGCATTTCCGTCGTCGCCATGCCGTTGTGCCCCTGCGTCGGGTCGGGCAGGATGCCGATATAGTCGTGGAATGAAACGTATTCGTAATCGCTTTCACACGCGGCGACAAAATCGTGATTCCATTTTTGAAAATCTTTCGCCCACGTAAGACCGACGACGGGGACGATGCCGGAACCGGCTTTTTTCATCGCGGCTATAAGCTCGTCCGTTCGCTTTGCGGCAAGCGTACCGTTATCCCTGTATTCACCGCCGAAAAAGTACGCTTCGTTGCCGATATACCACAGCTTGACGTTGAATTTTTCAAAGCCGAGCGATTCTCTTACCGCCCCGTATTTTGTATCGGTCCCGCCGTTGCAGTATTCTACTATATCCGCCGCGTCTTTGCCGTCAGATAATAACAGACTTACGGTATATTCCGGCTCCGCGTTAAGCTCTTTGCAGAGCATCATAAATTCGTTTACGCCTATGTCAAGGCAGTCCTGATTGTACGTGTCGCGGAATAAAAACCATTTGTCGCCGCCGTGCGCGGGCACTCTGAATTCCGGCGCTTTGAGACTTTGTTTCCAGTCAAAATGATCCGCCGCGCAGCCGCCCGGGAAACGCAGCGAGGACGGGGATACGTATTTCAGCGCCTCTATAACGTCGCGCCGCATACCGTAAAAATTATCAGTCATCATCAGCGACGCTTCAAATACGGCGACGTCTCCGTCCGCTTTAATTGTAAAGCAGCCGTTTTCCATATCAATACCGTCAAAATCAAACGATAATTCGGTATATGATTTTTCGCTTTTTGGCACGCCGAAGCGCTTTTCGGCGCTGTTTACGCCGAATGATACAGACGCGTTATCGGTCAGCCCTTTGACCCACAGTTTCACCGTGTACCGCACGCCGCTTTTTAGCGCGATAACGTCCGAGGTCTGTTTCATACTGCCGCTATGCAGTATAACGAAATTACTGCCGCAAAGGCTTTCTTCTTTTCTGTCTTTTACGTATTCAAAGCTTTCGCACTCCCAGCCGGAAGGCGCGGTATCGCCCGCAAACAGCTTTCTGTTGTTTATCAATTGCGCCGATAACCCACCGAAAAAGCCTTTGCGCGTTATCTCTAAATTTACGCCGAAAAGCCCGTTTTTATACGGCGTTTTTTTTCTTGTATTGACTATTACAAAAGCTTTTTTCATTTTTTATATTCTTCCTTTCAATGGGATCATGTGTTCCGAAAAAGAAAGCTTTTTGATTATTGTTTTTACTGTTGTATCTTCAACGGAAACGGTGCTTTTAAATTCACACACACTTTCATTGCCAGGCATATTTGTTGCCGTAAGGCTGTCAGCACATAGGATATATCCTGAGTATTCTCCGTCAGTTACTGGATAAGCAGATAAGTCGAGCTCGATATTTTCGTCACATTCCGATTTGTTCAAAAGATTAAGAACAAGGGCGTCACCCGCCTCGTTTAACGACAGCTGAACTTGTATCGGGTCTTTTCTTTTCGGATGATAGTCCTCAATAACAAGCGTTCTGAACGCCTTGGTATTTGCAAATTTGCTCAATATAATACCGGAGGGATTTATGTACGCGTCCTCCTTAGGCATTTCAATCGCAGCCTGGGAATGGTTGTTGGCGTACGCGCTGAAGCAGACGAAGTCCACGTCTTCACCGTGTCGCTGCCACGTCATCAGATTCTCCGCCGTTTCAAGGGCGTATGACCATTTGTTGAAAATTATGCACCTGCTTTTCATTCTTTCAGACTTCGGAATGAAATTATAAAGATCGGCACCGTTCATAGGCACCCATTCGGTATTGCAATATTTTATATTCGTTCCGTGTTTTTCATTATAATTCTTTATTATTGCAATTTTACTTTCAAGCTCTGATTCGTCAATACCTCTGTCGGCAAAGAAATCTATGTATTTCCCGGCTATATCGATCATTTTGTTTAGTTCTTCATAAGTAAAAGCGTATGACTCCATACCGATTTTTATTTCAGGGTCAACTGCTTTCATGGCTTTGGAATATATGACGCAAGCTTCGGCGTACTCATCCGCTTTAAACCATCTGAACGCCTCGTTATCCATTTCCCAGTATCTGACGTTATACGGTCTTTCCCGTCCGTTTGCCGCTCTTTGTCTTCCGCCTTCGGTACTCAGGTCGCCGTTGCAGTATTCGACCCACGCGGCGGCATCAAGCGCGCCTTGTTTTAAATCTGTAAATTGCGGCAGGTCGTAACCGTGGGGTGATGCGTAAAGCGTTTTATCGTTCGGGTCGCCGTCAAGCGATTCACGCGGTACGTATTCAAAATACCTTTTGAACGGATGATACATATTGATACAAATCATCGATTCGCCGCCTATGTCCTCAGCGTAAGATGCGAGCTCATCCGTACCTATGTCGTTATACTGATACCCGCCCCAGAAATACGAATATCCGGGCTTGCGTTTTTTGCCGACACCGTCACGCCAATCGTAAAACGAAGCGAAACAGCCTCCGGGCCAGCGCATTACATTCGGGCAGATATTTTTTCCTATATCCACCGATATTTTTTTGAATCCGTGCAAAACATCCGACGGGAATAGTGAAAAGTCGTCACATACGTATTCTGAGTTTTGCGGGATGAGCAGAGCAAACGTATATCTTCCGTTTTCTTCCACTGTCAACTCCGCTTTTACGGTCTCATAATCCGCTCCGACGTCGGATATTTTTTTAACGCATATCGGCTCCGCTGTCGTACCTTCTTTGTAAAATGCCGCGTAAAGACATCCGCCGCCGGATATTTTTCTGATTTCACCTTTGAAATCATACTTCACCCCGGCAAAACAGTATTTTCCGTCCTGCGCAAGCCCTCCGCAGTCTTCTCCTCCGTTGACGACGCGCATCGCGTATTCACCGTGAGTTTTGTCCGGTATCAGCTCTATATGAACGTCGGCGGACGGTGAATCGTTTATGACGAACGTCGCGTCATCGTAAACGGACTGATAGCCCGCCGTGCCGGGAAACGCGAACCATGCGTTATGTTCGTATGCAGAGTGGTACCATTCAAGCTTTCTCCAGTTCGGCTCATAAGATGAGCCGGGATTCTCGTCCTCTGACAGCATATACGAGCACATTTTATGTATGGTACGGTACGGAACGAACGGCTCGAAGCTGCGATTGAAAAACATTTCCGCTCCGAGTCCCGATTCCTGAAAACCGAATGAAAGCTCAATAAAGTTTGAAGCCAGCTTTTTGCTTATGGGTGTGCCGTGATACCGGTTTGTCGCTTTTAATTTCATGATTTCCTCTTTTTTATAATAGTTAATGCGATCAGTGTGGCAAATACAATAACAACGACGCAAATCGTCAAAAAGATTATCCAACCGTCGCCCTTATCTTTTTTTTCATTCGGTTTGCCGTCCGTTACGGCGGGCTGTATTTCCGTTTCGTCCGTTTCGTTTTTCGTTTCCGAAGCGGACGTCTGCTCCGCCGTTTCCGTCGCCGCGGTTTCTTTTTCCGTCGTTTGCGCTTCCGTGTCCATTTCACTTCCCGTTGTGTCCTCTGTCGGCATATCTATACCCTCGTCGGATGAATATATCACGCGCCACATATCCTTTATACTACCGTCAGCAAGTTTGACGACACCAACGACCTCGATATCCTCGCCCTTTACAACAGGAACCTCGATTCTGAATCTTACGGATTCACCTTTGCCGCCGGCGATCCTTGCGATCCCCTCGTCGTCTATTTTACCGTTTTCATCGGCGTCTTCACCGTAGTAGAATTTCGGCGATCCGAGAAACAGCGCGTCGCCGTACCGGTAACCGAATTCGGTTATTCCTCCATCGACCTCGGTGCTGTACCAGCCCCAGAGGATTATCGTTTCCTCGAATATATCGCCCAAATCCGTATTCTGCGGGTCGTTTTCGCCGAATTTTGCAAGGTCATGGTTATCGTAACCCGAAAGGATCTGATCAGCGGACATAGCCTCCGTCGCGGAAACGGTGATACATAGTGCTGATATAACAAGTACCGTTATAATTGCTGATTTGATTTTTTTCATTTTCACACCTCTTTCTTAGTGATAAAAAACTGTACCGGATACGCTGCACTCGTATTCAAGCAGATTGTTTCCGTTGCCGTTCTCGAAATACTCAAGTCTGAACTTATGCAAGCCTTTGCCGAGCCGTAAGGATGCGCTCTCAGATTTTTTTGTATGGACTCCGCCGTTATCAACAAGCACTCTGTCGTTTATATAAAGCACCGCGCCGTCGTCTGACGTAAGCGTGAACGTAATCTCACTGTCCTCCGGTATATAAACATATCCTTCGTATTTTATCGCGTAAGCTTCGCGTTCCGGCTCTTTTATAAGCTCGATATTTTCACATACTCCCTGATATATGCGGTTGCCCTCGGTACCGTACGCGTTCATAAGAAGTTCTATCTCCGGCTGTTTGCCGTAATCTTTTTCAAGATAATACTTTTCAACCGCAAGACCGTTCTTAAGCGTACTCTTGTCTATATCAGCGGCTTTCATATATGTTATCGGGTCGTCACGCTGTTTCAAAGTCTTCGCTTCCGCTTTATATTCGCAATCAGATTCAAAGACGTACATGTTTCTTCGTTCGGGAGCGTTATCTCCCTCAAGGAACCAGCGCGACAGATCGTAAATATTACTTACGTTATCGTTTATATGGAATCCGAAGCATACATCAGCGTCAGTCTGACCTATTGCCGAACGCGGTACCTCTATCATCAGCCTGCTTCCGTTCACGCGATATGATACGGTACCGATCTCCTGCCAGATATTGTCTTTATACTCGCAAATCGTGGCGGTATTATCGTCGATTATATCATAATTTATAAGATAATCATATCCTTCAAAGCCGGTTTTTTCATCGTTGTCGCCGTCGATAAACAGCAGCATCCAGTTTTTGTCTTTGCTTGAAGTCAGATCCTGCGCGGTCTGTATCATGAAATATACCGATTCGCCGTCGCACGATACCTTTGACCCTACTATGTCGTTTCTGCCCGTTTCGTTAATATAATCAATAACTTTTGTAGGATCCTTGCCGTGCCGCCACGTTGTATCGTTATAATAATCAGTATATTCCTTAACTCCGTCCCACTGATCAAAGCTGCCGTTTATATCTATTGCTTTCACGCCGTTATCAGATTCCGGAGCCTCAACACCCTTGAATTTTCGGATTATCGAACACATCTGATAGAAATAGTTATCCGTATAGGCGCCTTTTACGGGCTCGAGATCGCGGCTGAATTCCCGGTTGTACTGATCAACGAATCCGAAGCTCGTCGCGCCGGACTGCAGATGTTCCGGGAAATACTGTGCCATCCACTCATTCCAACCCTGAATGTTGAGATAATCGGCTTCCGGATATTTTCTCATAACGAATTTGAACTGTCTTTCAAGATACAGTCCGTCGCCGGAGGTTGTTTTCTCTCTGAATTTATCGAGTTTGCCCTTTGATTCACTTCTTCCGGTGTCATAGTTACAGTATGAGCCGCCGGATATCGTCACCTGTTCCGCGATTTTTTCGTCTTCATCCCAGCCGTACGCGTAAACGCCGCTTTTATAGGGATAGAAGAACACGGGACAGAGCCACGACCAGCGCCATATCGGTTCACCGGGATAATGTCCGTCGTCAGTCGTTCTGGTCGTCCATGCAAACCTGATAGTAAAGAAATCACACATTTCTTTGTTATTCAATACCGGCAGATAGTTCGGCTTTGTATATTTTCCGACTTCGTCCTCAACGCGTTTCGCACACAAAAGCGGCTTACCGTCCATATAAAACCAGAGCGTCTTGTATTTTTCCTGTGAATAATACGTTCTGTATAAATATCCGGCGTCATAATATCTGCCGCTATCATCACCGAAGCACCACGGTACGACAGACGGAGTCTGCAATCCCTCGGCTCTCATCTGGAGCATCGTTTCAAGCAGCGTGACAAACGCCTCGTCGTAAATATATCCGTTTGTAAAATCGACATAAATATAGTCAACGCCCGCCATATTGAGATAGTACATATTTCTGCGTATCACCCACGGATCGGCGGCATCGGCGTATCCCACCTCAGGCTCGGACCACCAGTGGAACTCATGATCCGATCCCATTATCGGGTTTGACGGATTTTGCGCCCAGATCCTTGTATTGTCGTTCAATTCTCTTGTTGACGACGTTGTCCACAGCAGGTAGAATACGCCGACGTATTTACCTTCTTTAGTCGGTCCGACCTCCTCGTACGTCGGCAGCCTTCTGCCGAGCGCATCTGTCGCCCGTTGGTCCGCACTCGTGATCTTTACCTGCGCCGTATTTCCTTTTTCATCTATGTACGTTCTTACGGGCTGCGGTTCGTAAAGCCCCGGTTCTTCTTCCAAAGCGTCCGGTACTGTATCGGTCGGGACTTCCGTATTCTCGGAAACAGTCTGTTTATGGATGTCGATAACTCCGGTTCCCATAAGTATATCGCCCGTAAGAGTTACAACAAGCATTACGGCGATCACGGCGAGTATCAGCTTATAATTATCACTCATTATGTAAAACGCCGCCGCTAAACCGATACATATCACGTTGAACATTATCAGGACACATATTTCCGTAGTGTCAAGTATCAGACCGCTCGCTTCAGCAGATTCCGAAGGCTCTTCTTTCGTCTTTGCGCCCGATTCCGTCTTATTGTTCACACCCGCTGTTTTTTCCGGCTCGCTTTTCGCATACGGAGTATCATAGTATTCGCCGGATTTCAAAAGTATTTTTTCGTGATCGAACACGGAAAATGATACGCTTTCGTCGGCGTTTCCGGAGTTTGCGGTCATTTTCAGTTTTCCTATGCTGTAATTACCCGCACGGGATATAAACCCGACTGCGCCGCCGTCAAGCATAACGTCGGCGTTATCCGTATATACAAGGATGTTTCCGTTTTCGTCGGTTATCTCCGCGTGCACATCATCGCCGAAAGCTGCTATCGTTACATGTGCGAATTCTTTTTCACCGACGTAAAAAGTAATAAGATCATTCGTATCCTTTACGGTAACATTGGCTCCGCTTTTAAAATCCACATCATCTCCGAATTCAAAGAATTGCTTTATATTGCCGTAACCGCGGTCTTCCTTCGTATGCACGATGACCTCCGCGCCGTGCTGAGAAAAGCCGAGCAAGACACCCATATATCCGGGTCGCGCATTATTGCTTGTTCCGTCAAGCTCGGACAGACCGTTAATACTGCCGTTCAGCATATCTCCCGCGTAAATTCTTGAAACGTAATATGACTTAAGCGCTGTCTCTATGTTACCACGAGATACAGCTATGTCAAAACTGACCGTAAAATCACGGTACGATCCGCGCCTTATCAAAGCCGAGCCTGATGTGAGCTTGCCGCCCGATACTTTAAGAGAAGACATATCACCGCAGTAAAAATCCGCGACAACGTCCGAGGTCGTGTTCTTTGAAAAATCATATTCATATACCACACCGTCATAAGAGAACGCCGGAAGCGCCGCGAAAACGGAGAAAATCAGGATTAGCGCTGTTGCTAAAATTTTTTTCATCTCAAACATTCCTTTTGATAATGGTAAAACGCATAAAAGCTGCGAAAAAACGTAAACCGATCAGCCGCTTACTTGCTTGTATGCGTCTATATATTCGTTAAGCGCTTTTTGAGCGGCTTTTTCTGCTGATTTACAGAATCCTGCAAATGATTTTGTTCCTTTTTTAATCTGTGCGGTAAGGCGGTCGTCAACACCGCCCCATTTTGCAAAATAACCGAGATCCCAGACCCTGTTTCTGAAAGCGATATCCATCATTTCATACGAATCCGCATCTCTTTGCGATTTGCTCAGAAGCGTGACGTCGTAATAAGCAGGCGTGATCGTTTTATGTGATTCATAAGCCATAGTTTCAAGCGCAAAGCCTATGAATTCCGAACGGGAAGACGCCATGACCGGAATCATATATAATGAAACGCCGTGATAAACGTATGAAGCATAGTCTTTCTGTTTTTCATCATATTTCGGATTGGGGAGCACGCCGAAATCGCTATTCATATCACGCAGTCCGGGAATATTTCCGGCGTTAGTGAAATAGAATAAAGCTCTGTCGTCCTTAAAAGCCGCCGTACTTGCAAATAAACCGTTCGCGTTTGCAAAATCAAGATGATCGTGTGCGTCTATTGCAAGATTGTCGGTACAAGTCGTCTTGTAGATATTATCGATCACCGACATATTTTTCTCTGTATTCAGATCGAGCATTGGAAGATTATCGCTGTCTTTTCTTGCTATATGGCCTCCCTGACCGTAATAAAGAGCGAGATATATTTCATATTGCAGCGCGATAGGGTAAAAATCTTCAACACCGACTTTAGAGTTTCCGTCGTCGCTGTATCCTATTTCTTTGCAGATCGAATACATCGCGTCGATCGTCCACGTTCCGTTTCTTACCATATCATATAAATTTGCAATATCGTGATCGGCAGCGACTTTTTTATTGAACATACAGAGAAAAGTTCCCTGATTTGCTTTTGTGGATATGTCTCCTGTTACGTAAAACAGCTTTCCGTCTATCGAAAGCCCGTCGAACAAGCCCTGATCCCAGTAGTGCTTACCGAGGTCAAGCGTCGGAACGGTAGTCAGGTCCATAAAGATATTTGTCGCCGCCGCAGGACACGCTTCTGACGCGCAGTAAACGGCGACGTCATAATCTTTTATCCCGGATTTGAAGGCGTTTTGTATGGTAACGTCAGCGTTTGCATCGTTTATCACGTTGATCTTATATTCGTACGTTTCTTCTAATCTGTTGTTTCTTGTAAAGATCGCCGAACTCACCGGATCGTCCGAGTCTTCTTCTCTGTAAATATCGTCGGCGGGCCAGAAGCCGGAGTTTGCAAGGATAGTCAGCGTCTCGCCGGAAAATTCGTTTTTCCTTTCCGCAATGTCATTTTCTATCTCAAAGCCGACGTCAACGGTCTCGACCGGCTCCGTTATTTCTGTTGTCTCGGAATCCGGTTTTGCTGTCGTTTCGTCACTTACGTTTGTCTGACATCCGACAAAAGCGGCAAGCGTGAACAACGCGCATAAAATTGCAGATATTATTCTTTTCATTCGCTTCTCCCTGTTTTTGCAGTTTTTATTCGTATGCCGGTAAGCCCGACATCAACCAAACGGCTCCTTATATTATCACCGTTGTGATTTCCATAAGCTCGCCGAGCTTTTCTATCACGTTCGCTATATGACCCACCGCCATGGCGCAGTGATGCGTGGGCGATTCGGCAAACCATTTCGTCATATATTCGTCGGGCGGACAGTCGAATTTAACGTGCGTCTGGGTGTTGCCGATCTTCATTATCGGCGCGCTTGTCGCCTCGGCTTCGCTCACTATCCACTTCAATTTTCCGTCGCGCGTCTGCGTGACGCCGAGCAGTGTCACCGGACCGCGTTTGACCTTTGCCTCAACGGAGATACCCGTCCCCTTTTTGCCGTGATAAACGCCCATACCGCGCAAAAGCGGTCTGCCGTCGGCGATCTTTATGTGGAAAGGACCGTCGTGACCGATAAGTATAGTGCCCTCGTTGTAATCAGCGACGACAATTTCGGAAAAGCTGCCGCCCGCGCCGAGCAGATCGCATATTTTCATGGCGAGCGCCGTTTTTATATCCGCCTCACCCGCGCACGGCACGCCCGACGCCGTCAGAAGCGAATGACCGACTATAAACCCGCTTTGTATATCCCCGTACGGATTTCCGTCCGTCGAATGATAGTAATACGAAAGCGCGTCGAGCTTTCTTTCCGTGACAAGCCTTTTTTGAGCAGCTGCGATTTTCGCGGACCACAAAAGCTCGCTTTTTTCCGGCTGTCTTACGCGGCTGTCGGCTGAATTTGCGCCCGTTATCTCAAACATCTCATATATTTCTTTCAGCTTGTTTTCGGTTTCCTCATCGGTGACTTTATCAAGACACGCGGCAAGATCGCACATTTCAAGTATTTCAACGTGTATGCCCGCCTGTGAAGTGAGCATCGTGAAATCGCTGTAAAGATCGAGC
>JAEEGL013854540.1_pt1 | contig 62912 bp, 73 predicted proteins | sample 9134231 | NCBI WGS metagenome assembly JAEEGL01 (sample SAMN16246548, study PRJNA631951) | gut metagenome | biome: gut microbiome; feature: rumen; material: fiber-attached | host: Bos | place: Iran: Karaj | collected 2018-10
AGTGGTTTATGGCAATGTACCTTATCTCTTCTCACAAGAAGGGTGTGTCTTCATGTCAATTGGCTAGAGACTTGAAGGTTACCCAGAAGACTGCTTGGTTCATTCTCCATAAGGTACGTGGTCTTTATGGTATGGATGACTCCACTGTACTGAAAGGTACTGTGGAAATGGACGAAATGTACCTTGGTGGTCGTGAGACCAACAAGCACGAGTCCAAGAAGACTGCAAAGACTCAGGGTCGTTCTACCAAGACGAAGACTCCTATCTTCGGTATGATTGACCGTGAGAAGGGTACTGTTGTAGCCATGAAGGTAGAGAATACCCAAGGTGCTACCCTTATGCCTATCGTAGACCAATTCGTTGAGAAGGGTACTGTTACCTATACTGACGAGGCTAGTATCTACAATAGTCTTTCTAAGAACGGCTATGACCACTTATTTGTTAATCATGGTAAGCGTGAGTATGTTCGCTCTAATGGCATTCATACCAATGGTATTGAGGGATTCTGGGCTCATTTTAAGCGTGTTATCTTCTCTACTTACCACTGTGTAAGTAAGGATTACTTGTCTCGTTATATTGACGAGCAAGCCTACCGTTGGAACACACGTGAGGAGTCTGCATCATATAGATTCCATGACATGTTCTCAAAGGCTTGCAAGCACTTTGATTACAATGATGTACTGTCATTATCTACCATTGTAGATACTGAGTATCGTACCTTTGCTCATAATGTATATTTCCATTGGTATATGCATCATAAGAGCGCATAATAAAAGGAGTAACTACATTCGTTACTGTAATCACTCCTTTGTTATTTACTGTTATTGTTCTACCTTTGTCCAATGACTGTATCCTAAATAAATAAAATCTGTACTCATCCAAGTATCATAACCACTACTACCAATTGGGACGTATAATACGCCATTAGAAGGAACATACATGAATGTACGATATTGTATTGATGGGGCTATCATGGCATTTGATGTTATTCTACCAAGATATACACACTGTCTGAAAGCATCTTGACCAATACTTGTAACACCGCTACCTATTGTTACGTTTGTAAGTCCACCACAATCTTCGAAAGCACTATCACCAATAGCACCATTACCTATTGTAGCACTTCCAAGACAAGTACAACCTTGGAAAGCCTTATTTTCAATACTTGTAACACTATCAGGTATGTCTATACTTATAAGACTTCTACAACCTTCGAAAGCACTTCTTCCAATACTTGTAACACCACTGCCTATTGTACAACTTGTCATACCACTACAATTACCGAAAGCATTACCACCAATACTTGTAACACTATCAGGTATGTCTATACTTGTAAGACTTCTACAACCTTGGAAAGCACTACTTCCAATACTTGTAACACTATCTGGGATAACTATACTAGTCATACCACTATTTCCATAGAAAGCATAATCACCAAACTTTGCAATATCTCCATTAAATGTAACAGTACCAACACCATCCTCAAATGTATGACTAACCATTGTCAACTGCTGACCACCTGTTCCACTAAATGCATTTGTGTGTAAGCCTAGTGTAGATGTATTTGTTGTTTCAGGAAGTTTTGCTGTAGCTGTATATGTAATAACCCTATAATTCACCACACTTGTTGCACATTGTGCTGTAAATCCACCATCAACTGTTGTAACTGTTATATCAGCGTTACCTACTGTAACACCACTTACAGCTCCATTACTATCAACAGTAGCTACACTATTATCACTACTTGACCAAACAACGTTCTTATTACTTGCATTACTTGGTAATATGCTTGCCACCAATGTTTCAGTATCACCTTCCTTTATACTTAGTTCACTCTTATCAAGTGTAACACCACTTACCCTTACAAGTGGGTTATAGTGTAAATCATCCTCATTAACGCATAATGATACGTTAGGTAAGATAAATGCAGTCGTTGCTGTGAAAGCATTGTACTCTGCATGGCTATTGAATTTCTTTAAATATTTTCCCATAATTCTTATAATATTTCTTTCTTTATAAATATCACATGGAGAATAAAAAATGAGCAACCACATATGTAATAATTGTGATTGCTCATTATAGACGTTATGAGTTAAATATCAAAAATGAATTTGATATTAATAAATATGTATTAATATTAATAAGTGCGTATTATTATTCAAAAATAAAATTTAGAGTCAAATCCACATTATTTAGAGTCAACAGGTATATAGTTCCCTTTTATGTTCCAGTTTTTCTTATTTCTCCGTTACTTTCATAATAATAGGTTTCACCATTCTTAAGGATGATGTTTGACCACCTCTTTGCGTAACCATGATAATTTGCTTGACGAGCACGAACCCACATTCCAGCGTTTAGAACCTTCTGCTGTATTGGACTCAACTTGTCTTGATTATCATAAAGCCACTGCATTTCCTTCTCAGAGAAAATATGGTCTTGTGGTACATCTTCCATTTCTACAGATTCATCCACACAATCATGATATTCATAACCATGTTTCTTTGCATAGCTCTTTCCAGCTCTTGGATAACCATGTATAGCAGATACTGTTTTATTGCCGTGATTTATGTAATATTGTGAATATCCATCCTTACCCTTTACAAATTCATGGTCTCCCTCTCTCCTTTCAGTTATCATTCGTTTTACCACTTCCATCACCATTCTGTGAAGGTCGTTCTCGGTCAATCTTATGATATTTTCCTCAACCTTCTCTGGGAGTCCCTTATGCTTTGTCTCAGCAAAATCCTTGACATCACTCATTGACATTCCATCTGCTGCTTTCTTTATCTTGCTACTAGCATTCTTCATTTCACCCTTCTTATAGGCATCTACCATTCCGAAGAATCTCTGCTGCGCTTTACTCTTGCTTGGCATATTAGCTTATTAATTTTAATTTATTATTTTCATATTTGAAATTATGCTCGATAATCATCTGTTCCATGAAGCAGTTATAAATCTTGAATGAAGAGATATAACCGATGAAGGTTCCTGCAAAGTTCTTCTCAATAGGATAAACCCTAGGAGGATTCAACATGTAATTCCTCTGTATTGTCTCTGCAAGTCCTTGTGTACCACCTCCAAGTGATATATTATATGGCACACCCTCTTGCTTATCATATATCTCGTTAAGAGCCTTGAGATTAAGCATTGGAAGGTCTTGTGAAATATATACTAACTTTCCGTTAACATAGAACAATAGTTTCATCTTTCCGAATGTGAATGTAACCCTAACATTGACAGTTGCCCATTCGCAATCTGGTATCACATTCTCAAATGAATAACCCTCAACTATGCTTGACTTATCCCTACCTTCCTTCTCACAGTCGATTGTAAGCATTCTATAACCTATCTCACCCTTATCTGTGATTCTGAATGCTAGAGCGTTGTTATAGATGTCATTATAAGGGTTATATTCGTTTGCTGATTGGTCTCTTAGACTATCAATGGTATTGACGGTATAACCAGTCTTTGTGCGATTCATGAGAATGAATAGATTACCCTTGAACTTGCTTCTACGTCCAGCGTACATGAACTGTGTTCCTTCAACCCAATTTGAAACGGTCTTACCTGTACATGTGCGATTGAAGAACAAGAACTTATTGTCAGTGTAGAAGTAGTATTGGTTTGCTTCAGAAAGTTTGAAACCATTATCTGTTTCATACTCGAAGTCTGAAATATCAAGTTCTGCCTCGATATAATCCACAGCCTCTTCAACTGACATCAAATCGCCATTATCTACGATATAGTCATCACCGAATTCAGTACCCATCTTCAATGGGTTTGGGTCAAATGGGTCTTTATCTGTCTTTGGAACTCTCTTATATGATATTGGACATCCACAGCCATGAAACCAAGGCTTCAATATGTAATCCTTTTCCTCTATCTCACCACAGCACCATGTAAGGGTTGAATGTCTTGCATTTTCATCTATTGTCTTAGGCTTTTTCTCAGACTCTATCTCTAGATAGTCATACATATCGTTCCAGTCACAGTAATCATCAGCATATAACTCATCATCGTAATAGTTGTAGTTGGTATAATCACCCAACTCAAATGGGTCATATCCATCAAAATCAGGATTTGGATTATAGAAGTTTCCAATGATATGGTCTTTCTTGTCTATCTCTCCATCTTCAACGAAATCATCAACACCCAATTCATAGCATTCCTCAAGACCATCTACATCATCCTTATCGTAGATGTAAATCCATTTGTTTTCTGCTCTTGTACCGATATAGAAGAATATACCCTTGTTATCTGGGTACTTGTCATTCAATGTCTTATCAGATTCCTTCTCCAAGTCACACTTTTTCAATGTGAATTCGAAGTTAAGTGTATCGCCATGCTCAAATGATGAAGGAAGCACTTGATACTTGTCGCATTCAGTCTTGAAGAAGCCTTGGAAGAAGCCGCCATTAAGCTTTGTATAGCATTCTTCGATATGTAGAGGATACTCATATTGTAAAGTATTTCCACTTACTGCATGAAGCTTTAATCTATAGTCGTTTTCCTCAATCTTGAGCTTGTTCTTTTGGAATAACTCTAGGAAGTCCTTGTTGGTAATTCTATCCTTACGGAATGTGAAAAGACCATTATCAACTCCAGTATATGTTATATTATATAAGGTATAACCAAGTGCCAATGATTTGTCCCATGTGTAACCGCTTTTACTGTAAACCCATTCTGAGCCATCAGTACATTCACTGTCACAAAGGTCTATATAGGATATAAGGCAATTATCATATAGTCCATTAATCTTAAATGAACCATAAGAATCCTTATTAACAAAGAAGTCCCAATATTCGTCTCCGTTAATCCTTAATTTCAGATTATGATAGTTATTTACTTTTAAATTTGCCATTATTCCTTTATATTATTTGTCTTATATAAATATTTATAGCAAATAAAAGAATGGAATTATGAAAATAATTAATTTGAATGAATCTCAGTATAGTAGGCTGTTTGAGAGCGTTACAGACCAAGATTTTGGAACAAGTACAATTCCAGAGTATGATGGTTTGGATAAGGTAGAGCTTCAGCCAACAATAACTGATAAGGATGGAAGCCCTAAAAAGGCTAATCCAATGGATACTGAAAAGTTCGCAAACGCACAGTCACCACAGCAATGGGGTGCTGTTGGCGGTAGAAAATCATCAAATACAATTTAACACAATGGCATTATTTTTAGAGGATTCACAGAAGGTAACTAGAAGGAAAGCACCTGTTCCATTGAAGGATAGACAGTATTATAGTGCATGGTACAATGCGCTAGAGAAAGTCATGCCTAAGAATAACCTCAAAAACCTTAAGAGTCTTGCATCAACCAAGAATTACAATAAAAAGGGTGATGACAGCGTGAATGGTAAGGAACAGAACACAAGTTATGTTAGTGTTGAAGACGCAAAGAAGAGAATGCAGAGAATGAATCCTAACGACATAACGCAAGGTGGGCAAAAGGCTTACAATTTCTACAAGAAAACTGTAGAGAGGGCTAGAAGCCAAGCAGAGGTATCTCCAATAGAACCTCCAAAGCCTACTGCAAGTGTTAAACCTAGTAATGTCAATATTAGTAAGCAAAGTATACCAACAAGTAAAATCAAGACAGAAAATAGACAGATAAATGAATCTTTTAACGAAGAACATCCTTATTTTGAATATCTTGATGAGTATGGCGCAAATTTCGTATTCAATGAATTTTTGGAAAACCCAAGTGGAAAACAAAATTGGGGTGTTTTGATTAATCCAAATATGTATGCGAAAGCATTGCGTGAGTTTACTCAATATGGAAAATTAACTAATTTTCCAGTAAAATACATTTATCAGTGGATGGGAATCATTATGAGAAACACAGCCATTCTAAAAGCTAACACTAGTATTGCTGGTCATAGTCAATGGTTTCCAGATGAAGAGTTTGAGGATTTTGTTATTTCATATTTTAACAATTCTAGGAAAGTAGAAACAATCAATCACGATGAAATTAAGGTAGAACTATCACCAAATGATGTAATGAAACTATATGATGGTGAGTTTAACACACTGAATGAGGCTGTTGACAAATATGGGCAAACATATTTCCCTTGGATGTCACAAGGTGATGTCGATAGAGTTGTAGCACAGCAAGAGCTTGCAAAACAAAAAACTAAATTCGAACAAGTATATGGTGATGTTGAGCGATACATAGAAGAATTCAATAAAAAATCTAGATTACACGGAAAAATTGAAATAGATTACAACACTAATAAATTATATTGGGTAGTTGATTCTATGAACTTCCTTGACTTAATTGGATTTTATGATTGGATGATGATGCCTGACGGTAGTGATGCATTCTCTGATTTTGGTATAGAACCATTGGAGAGAATACTTTCAGAATATGACGAGGATTTACCACCTGAAAAAGTGTTGGTAATAGTTAATAAAGCGTTGGATGTTTACCACCAGAGAGGTGACATGGCTTCAATATTCGTTGTTGGTGGAAGTAAGGCATTAAATCAGATTGCTGAAGAGATTAAGAAAAGTGGCAAAAAGGTTTATATAACTGAGGAACAATTAATAAAGTTAAACGATGGCAAACACAATAGATAATACCTTTAAGAAGATTGGTAACACCATTGAGAATATAATGGGAGGTAAAAAACCACAACAACCATCTTCAAATGTTAGCATAAGTGGAAAACAAACTTGTCTTGAAAGATTCGGTATTGAGGCTAGGAATGAGCATCTATACAGAAATGAATGGAAGATAGACTTACAATACACAAAGGCATTGGTCGATGCTGAGTATGCTGTTCAGAATGAATTCCCAGTTGGAAGCACTGACCAGAGTGTTCAAGACCAAATGGAAGCTGCTAAAAAGAAAGAAGAGAAAGCCAATAAAACTAAATTGGACAAACTAAGAGAGAAAAGAGATAAATTAAATACAAAAATCGAAACTTTAGAAGGTAAATCTAAGGTTGAGGAACTATAATATTTACAATTAACTATTTATAATAGAAAATAAATTACTTAAATTTTATAAAGAATATGGCAAATACAGTTCAGAACGGACAGACTTGTCTTGAAAAGAGAGGCATGGAAGAGAGACACCAAGAGATTACTCGTAGTGACTATAACATCGAGAATCAGTACGGTCCAACTCACCAAGATGCAATAAGCGATGGCGATGCACAAGGTAAGGGTACTGGACATGGTGGTCACACACACTTCCTACCAGATTGTACAAAACCAACAACCCAGATTAACTACAGCAACTTTGACACTGAGAATGGTGGCGGTTACTATGATATAAAAGGTAGAAATGGTATAAGCGGACGTGAGAGAGCATTGGCAATCTCAATGTATAACAAGGAAGTTCCTTACGGTGCAAACCTTGTAGATACAACTCAGAATGTAAATGAGGGTCAGTATTTCTTTGGACAGCAGATTGGACAGAAGACTACTACCTAATAATTCAATTAAATGAGCTAATTTATGAGAAGTTATGATAATGATAGATTACATAAGCTAGCGAAGAATATCCTCATCGGAATGGAACTTGTTGACAAGAGGGTTGATTCAATCAAAAAGGCTAATGTAAAGAAGGAATTGAACGAGGAAGAGACAAGACAAGCAATTGCTGAGACCAACGCTTTCTTCGCTGACAGAAAGATGCAGAGAAAGTTGGAAGCATTAAAATCATTGATTGTTGATAACACATATCAGAACCAACTTAATGAACTATATGCAGGACAAAGTATGAATGTCACACCTCAGAGTCGTTTGGATGAAATGAATATGAAGGTTAACTATAACCCATATAACGAAAAAGACTAATATTAAGACATGGCAAACTGCCTTTTAAATGAAGAAGTAGCGTTTAATGCTGTTCTTGATGCAATCCAAAATAAATACCAAGTCCGCATCAGATACGATGACGGACAAGGTGATGATGCTGGAAATCCAAAGGGTAGTCGTGTCATTAAACCTTTTGCAATAGGTACAACGAAGAAAGGTTATCCTGTTGTTAGAGCGTTTCAAGAAGGTGGTGGAAGCCGTAAGGGTGCTCCAAATTGGAAGTTCTTCAGACTTGATAGAATCACATCTTGGATGCCAATGAAGAATAAGAAGTTCTTCGAAGCACCACCAAGTTCATTTGGTGAATACAACCGCACTGGTGATAAGACAATGGGTACATTCTATGACAATGCTAAAGTGGATAACTTTATCAGCCCATTGGACAGAGAGAGAATGCAATTCCAAAATGACGTAAAAGTTGGTCAACAACAAAATACAGCAAAAGGTCCAATAAAACAGCCAAGAATTACACAGCAATGGAAGAAGAATGTCTATACCTCTCAGCCTAATAGTAGGAAGTACGACATGATTAGGCAGAATATAGAGAATACTCCAAAGAAGGGTGAAGATTTCTGGCGTCTATTCGACCTTAACGATGCTGAAAAGGCTTTGACAGAGCCACAGAAAGGACCAGTAAAAGATAATGGTTATGATTCTGACGAAGTAGATTTCGATGAAAATGATTATTTAAATAACAACAGAAGATAATGGCAAATATGACTGAACAACAAAAGAGAGCTAGATTAAATGAATCCATGTCAAGGGCTGCAAAGCTCATGAAATTGGAGGCAAACGGCACTCTTGATAAAATCGCAGCAGGACATAAGGACGGTATTAACGAGTCACTTAATGGAGATACCCTTACTAGTGACTTGATGACAACAGCTAGGAATAGAAAGACCCAAGCACCACCTTCATTCGGTGGACAGATGGGTGAAAATGCTGCAAACGTACCAGCCGCAATCAGAGAAGCATTCATGGCTAACCCAATTGATGAGTCAGACCTATATGCTGCATTTGGTGGCGGTGATAATCGTGACCTTTCATTCCTTACCGAAGGAATTGAGGCAGCACCACAGCAACCAGCATATGCACCTCCGCAGAACATCAGACAGATTGTTAATGAGGGTGTACAACAGCAGTATGCGCCTCAACCACAGATGCAATATACAGCAGCACCTCAGATTGATTATCCAATGATTAGGACAATTGTTGAGGAAATCGTAAGAAAGTATGCTGTATCGCTAAATAAGAAGATTGTATCTGAGGGGAGACAAGATACCAATGAGGTGAATACAATATCTATTGGTAAGTCATTCAGATTCTTGGCAAAGAACGGAGATTTATATGAATGCGTTATGAAAAAAGTAGGTAACGTAAACGATAAGAGAAAGAGTGTTAACGGTTAACACTCTTTTTTTTGTTTTATATGTTGATTTATTCCTCAAGACTCCCTATTTTTTATAAAAAATATGATAGAATATTTCGATGATGGACGTGTTAAAAGCGTAAAGGGTTATGGAATAACTTGTAATATAGATATTGACTTTGATAACCCAGACCTTGAGAAAGTAAAGACAATAATGTTGAATGACTTTTCAAGAAAGTTAATGGCAATTCACAATGAGCATATGTATGCAATGCCAAATGCATTATTTATGTATGGCATTTTCGAGAGAAGATATTATGACGATATTTTCATGTCAATAACCAAAGAAGTTAAACGTGAAGTTGTTAATTTGACTGACACTGATTATATTGCCAATTATGTTTTTGAATATTTCAAGAAATATTATAACGGTCCAGAAGAAATGATGCCAAAATCAGCAAAGGAAATTAAACGTTGGTTCTCAGCTGGTGAATTCCCATTCATGTGGGCAACATTGTTCAGAAATATGGATGGAAAGGTTTCTATGGGCTATATGATTACAAGATAATAAATTGTTTTAATATATTAAAATATGGATAAGAAAATTAAAATGTTAGTGATACCTAGTGATAGGACAGGTGTTGGTAAGTTCCGTTCAGTAGACCCACATCTTTACATTCAAGAGCACTACGGTGATGAATTTGATGTAGATATTGTTTACAGTATGCCAAACGGAGACCTTGAGACTTTCTTGAAGCAATATGACTTGATTCATATACACAAGCAGCTTGATAAGCAATGCAAGATTATCGACATGATTAAGTTCTTGGGTATTCCAGTTATTATTGATGTGGATGACCACTTTAAGCTTGGTGATGACCATCCAATGTCTATTACGGCTAGAAAGGAAAAGTGGCATGAGCCAATCATTAATCACTTGAAGAAAGCTGATTATGTTACAACCACAACACCTATCTTCGCAAATGTATTGAAGAAATATAACAAGAATGTGGCTGTATTCCCAAATGCAATTAATCCAGAGGAAAAGCAGTATGCAGTTCCAAAGATTGAGGGTGATGGAAGACTTAGAGTAGGTATTATCTGTGGTTCTTCACACTTGAAGGATTTACAACTTATCGATGGTATCGCAAAACAGATTGATAAGGATAAGGTACAATTTGTGCTCTGTGGTTTCGATACAAGAGGAAACAGAACAATCTATAATCAAGAAACAGGTGAAAAGACCACACGACCAATTCTCCCACAAGAGAGCGTATGGTGTGATTATGAGAAGATTTTTACAGATAACTATAAGAATGTTTCACAAGAGCATAAGGACTTCCTTATGAAGTTTATGGCATATACAGATGACCCATTCACAAATGAGCCATATCGTAGAATGTGGACAAGGGACATCAATAATTATGCTACACACTATCAAAATGTAGATGTGCTTATCGCACCGTTGAAGGAGAATGAATTCAATAGCGTTAAGTCTGAGTTGAAGGAAATCGAGTGTGGATTCACACATACTGCATTTATTGGTCAAAACTTTGGAGCATATACCATTAACCTTGTTCCAATGATTGAGAAAGGTGGTAAGATTAATGAGGAAGGTACTGCACTTCTAGTTGATTCAAGAAAGAATCACAAGGATTGGGCTAAGTACATCAATAAGCTTGCTAATGATAGGGATATGCTTAAGAAGCTACAAGACAATTTGTATAACTTCGTAAAAGATAGATATTCACTTGAGGCAGTTTGCAAGCAGAGAGTTGAGTTATATAAGCAAATAGCTAAGAAATAAAACAAAAAAAAAAGAGTGGGGTAAGTTCCTCACTCTTTTTTTATTTTAAAATTTACTTATACCCCTTAAATGATTATTTCTTACATTTGCTTGATAATTACCTATGCTACCTCCACCGTTCATCATATCTTGTGACAATTGAGGATTTTTCTCATCGTTATACCCCAAGTTATTAGCAGTTTCTTTTGTGTCAAAATTTTGGAAATTATCTGGTGTTCTATTTCCCATTTGCTTTGCTGCATAGTTATTTGTATTCATAGCAGCATTTCTATTTCCATTTTTCATTTGTCTGCCTTGTAATCTTCCAAGCATATATTGTCCTCTTGGTGTATCACCTATTTCACTAATGATTTTGTTAATTGATTCCATGACAGCCATTCTAATCTTTCCCTCAAATTGATTAGCCTTTTCCCAAGAAATAGTGTTATCTTCAGCGTTTCCTCTAGGACTTAAAGCCTTACCAAATTCTGCTCTATCCTCTGGGAATGCTCTTCCTACTTCCTCTTGGTCTGCGAATTGTCTATCAAGACCTCTTGAGATTGGATTATCTGTTGCAAGTGTTCCAGCTGCACCTAAACCAAATGCTGCGCCAATACCAGCTGTTTTAAGGGCATCCTTGCCCCATCCTTCATCAACTGTACGTCTTACAGTTTCCTCTACGATTTTATGTAAATCTGATTCTGTTATTCTTATTATTTGTGCCATAATTAAATACGTATTTTATTATAAATATTAGTTTAAGCCTTAAACTCACTAGTATCAACTGGAGAACATTGTATTGTTCTATACAATGGAACAGTACCCCATAGTGAATGAGCATTATCATAGTTGTTCTTACCGTCATTATTGACTACGAAGAACTCCATGTGTTCTGGAGATATTTGCACACCAATATAATCACCCTTCTTAATCTCAACGTTAAGTTCAACAAGAGTCTCTTGGTATACACCAATGGTGAGCTTACCAGTCTTCATATAAGTACCAAGCTGTTTTGACTTATCATATGACTTCAACTCTGGTTCCTCAATCTTATATGTACATGGTATTTCAACTGGTGTCTTGAATGCAACCTCATCTGAAGATGACTCACCATATACTGCATCAGTCTGTGTTTGTGATGCATCAACTTGATATAATACGACAGTTTGACCCATATCTTGCTCGATATAGTCCTTACCTATCTCCCTCTCCAATGCAAATGTCTCTGCATCGTAGAATAGACTATTTCTGTTAATCGGAACACGTCTTATGTTATTTGTATTAAACTTTAAATTAGCCACGATAATATCCCTCCCAATTTTCCATGTTCATACCTGCGTCTAGAACCACAATCATTGGATTTCCGTCTCTATTCACAATACCGTAATTCTCAGGTTTAGTTAAATCACCAATCTGTGTGTCCATTATAAGCTTTTTCAATTGTTTAAGCCAAGGACAATGCATTATAGAACTCTCTACCTCGCTGTTATAGTATCCTTCACCAATAGTATAATTTGCCTCAAGATAGCACACTATATCGTAAACGTCATATGGTACTTTCTCATAGTTGCCCCTTGGATTCTCGAAATATTTACTGTATTCAGAATTCCTCTGGTCATAGTACCTATTATAGAATGGTATGTCGATAATCTTTTCAAAGTCTATTGGCTGTGCTGGGACTACGTTCTCACAGATTATATACGTATAATTATCATCGTTTCCGAATATTCTAACCAACAATGGTGATTTTGTTTTCTCATATAGCTGACACTCAAGACGATTCTGAGCCTTGCCAGCTTCATACTTGCCATTTGCAAGCTTCAAAACAAGATTGTCACTCAGCATGAAGATGCACCTAGAAGAACCTTGCGCAACTGGTTCTCCTAGCCACTTCCTACAATATTCGAACTGTAGTTTGCTGTTATATTTCTCATCAGAAAAAGCATCGTTACCTAGTATGGATAAATGGTCAAACGAAAATCCATCTTGATACGCTTCGAACAGTCTTTTTTGCTGAGATTCGTTTATTTTAATTAATTTCATCGTTAAATATCAATATTTCTTATAAATATTTACATTTTTTCATTTAAAACACTTGATTTTTTCAAAAATATTTTTATATTTTATCAAGGATAAAATATAAAAATATGGCATTATCTTTAGCAAAAATTGAAAAGGCATATGAATTACTTAAGAGTTATAAAGGTGATAACTCTTATATAATTAAACTCAAAAACACTGTAATCGCCTACCAGACGAGAGCACTGAATGATTTTGAGGCTGAATATGTCTTGTCAAATTACGAGAGAGAGCCAAAGGAGATAAACAAGATTGTTAAGATTGCTGATTGGTATGGCGAATCATTGCACAGCGACTTGATGCTTGATTTCGTACCAAAGGTGCTGAAGATAACTTGGTTCTTGGGTGAAACGGATAACTTGTACCACTTCTATGCAATCTATAGAAGGTCACAAGAAAAAGCTGTGGAGATATTCGCACCAAAGAAAGCAATATTGACTGATTTCTTGAGTGAGCCTTGGGAGAACAAATTAATAGATTTTAACGCCTACAACGAGCGAATGGGATTCAACCTTTATCCTTATCAAGAGGAAGCTGTAAAGTTCCTCACAAGCCGTAAAAAGGGTATTCTCGCAAGTGAAATGGGTAGTGGTAAAACCCTTGCAGCAATTGTGGCAGCTCTTGAGGATAAATACGAGAAGGTGTTGATTATTTCACCAGCTTCAGTTAAGTTGACATGGTTCAAGGAACTAAAGAATCTCGTATCTGAGGATGAGATAACGATTGTAGAGGGCAGCAAGTGGAAAGAAAACAAGTTTACCATTATCAACTACGACATTTTGAAGAACTTCTATGAGATACCTACTGAGACAGTCAAATCCACCACACTTGAGTACGAGGATGGAAAGCTTACGAAGGTAGTTAAGGAGAAAGAGAAAATATCTAGAAAGCACAAGGTTATCAAGGAGGCAATGGATAACAGCCAACTTTTCCAATCAAACTTCGACTTGGTGATAATTGATGAAGCGCACAGATTATCTAATACTACTAGTGGTATATTCAAAATCGTGTCTGACTTGGTTAAGAGAAGCAATCCAAAGGGTATATATGCCATAACTGGTACTCCAATCACCAATCGTCCAATCAACTTCTTCAATATGCTTAAGATTATCGGTTGTCCTCTTGCAGATGATTGGAAATACTATGTTGAGAGATATTGTGATGGAAAGAGCTTCTATAATAAAAAAGAGCGTGATGCTATTACATATCTATTCTGTAAGGAGAAGGATAAGAAAACATGGTATGACTTAACTTCTGATGAAAAAGATGAATTGGATAAGGTTCTTGAAAAGCGTTTAAAGAAAATCTGGGTAACAGATGGTTCTTCAAACCTAGATGAATTGCAAGAAATCATAAAGCCTTATTACATTAGAAGGTTGAAGAGTGACTTTGGTAAGATTGTTAAGAAAACTGTTAAGGTTTTAAATTATAAGTTAACTGAAAAGGAAAGAGAGAGTTATGAAAGAGTCTGGGATGAGTATATTCAAGCGAAAGATGGTAAAAATAAGGAGGACATGGAGAAATATAAGAGAATTACTGAGGGCATTATGATGCGTCAGTGGCTTGCTAACTCTATGACAAGTAAAACCATCAGTCTTGCAAGAAAATGTATTAACTTGGGACATAAGGTTGTTATCTTCTGTTCATTTGATGAGGAACTTAATACCATTAAGGAGGCATTTAAGGACATCTGTGTTGTTCACAATGGTAAGATGACCATAAAAAAGAAAGATAAATCGGTTGAAGAATTCCAGAATAACCCAAATGTGAAAGTATTTATAGGAAATATACAATCCGCTGGAGTTGGACTTACACTTGTTGCTTCTCGTGTGGCAATCTTCAACAGCTTCAGTTGGGTTAGTGGCGATAACCTACAAGCAGAGGACAGAATTCACAGATTAAATCAAAAAAATGACGTAACTATTTATTATCAAGTATTTGCTGATACTTTTTATAAGGAAATGTTTGATAAAGTTAGAGGAAAGCAAGAAATAATCGACAATATCATTGTCAGCGAAAACAACAAATAACATGTCTATTGATAAAGGAATTTACAACAATGGTGTCAAGGGTCTTCTAAGCTTATGGGAGATAGAAGCATTACCTAGAGAATATGAGGGTTATAAATCCATGTTTCGTGATGCCACTAAGAGAAGGGAAAATAATAAACTACAAAATAATTAAATTATGGAATTTACAATTGATTTGAAGAACATAGTCAAAATCGTAACTGAGAAAGACGGTAAACGTATTGAATACAAGATTAAGGAAGGTGTAATCGTAGATGCAACCGTAATCGATGAGGAAAAGGTAGTCAGTGATAAGATTGACGAACTCAAGGCAACTAATGAGAGCGTAAGGAAAATCCAAGACATCATCAAGCTTGATGACGAGTTGGATGAAATCGTTAAGCTCAAGAGAGACGAAATTGCAGATGAAATTCAGTTGGCAGACCTAGAGCCTAAAGTAGAGGAAGAGCCAAGAAAGGGTTTCAGAAAGGATGATGCTGAAACTATCATCAACCTAGATAAGAACGGTAGTTTGGACACTGCAATGAAGATTGAGGACAGAGCTGCTAGAATCGCTTATCTAAAGGCTATGATTACCAAAATGAATAAGAAATAATATTGTTATGGAAGAAGACGTAAAACTAGGATTTATTAGGTTAATTGGGGAAGAGACCGATGGCTATTACAGATATGAGTTCATATTCACCAACAACATTGATGAATTCTGGGGTGAAGGTTTCGAGTATAAGCCTTGTTGCTTGGTGAATAACTTAGTACCAAACGAAGAATACGTGTATGAAATCCACACCGTTAAGATGAAGATTAAATTGGATTTAATTCAGAATTCATGTTGTTTTGGTTTCCAAGATTGCACCGATGGAATCATTGCTCTCGCTTGGGAAAATATGGATGAATATGATGAATACCCTGATGAGGGAAGAATATTCTTCAGATTCGGTGAGACACTTGATGAAGTCGAGCGCAAACTAGCAATAAAGAATGTACTAATGATTAATTGATATGATTGAGCCAAAATTTCAAAAAGGGGATTACATAATCAACAGAACTTGTGGTGATATGGCTATTGTAAAAGGTATTACAAAGAAAGGATATTACCAGTTTGAGGCTTATTATGGTGGCATGTTCAAACAGCTTAAGGATGTTAATGACAAGAACTATGATTTGCAGATAAACTACCAAAAGTTCTATGAACTATGTGATGAAAACGAGAAAAAGAAACTCGATGAGATAATAAAAAAAGGAGGGAACTAAATTCTCTCCTTTTATTTTTAACTAGGCATTATGTCATTACCCATAGTAGCACTCATCATATCTCTCAATGTGCTACCCTTTATGTTCTTAACCATAGGGTCATTTCTCTTATATGCATCAGCCCATGCACCGTTTGTATCTACATTTAGATTCATATCATACATGGCTTCAGTTTGGTCTTCTGCTGGGTATTTTCCCCAAGCATTCTCCTTCAATATCTTCATGACTGACTCCTTTACAATCTGATGGAGTTCACTCTCTGTTAATCTTATAATATTCTTACTCATAGTTACTTTGGTAAAATTGTAATTAGTAATTCCTCACGGATAGGCATGTTAAGTATGCCACTTGGGTATGTATATGAATCATTCTTAATGTTTCCATTGAATGTTATCTCAAAAGTTCCCTTATAAGAACCAGCTTCCTTGGTGTCACGTTCCTTCCAATCATAACAGATTACATACTGCTCTGTACAATCGTCATTCTCACGTAACTTGATGTAAGCCTTGTTCTTAGCCACCTTTGTCACATTGGTGTCGATGTTCACCATTGTAAAGGTAATGTCTGCACCTTGTATACACTCATGGAACTTGTGGAAATCATGTCTTCCATCCTCAATCAACTCCATTCTGAGTGTTGGTAATGTACTACCTTGTTTTATGTAAAAATACTGCATATCTCTTAATTCATTATTTCCTATAAATATTAGTGTCAATCAAATATTTATAAATAAAATGTTCAATGAATAACTTTAAGAAAATAATAACGGAAGTTATAGACGAATATCTTGAAAATCAAGGTGTTCAAGCTGTACTTTTCGACTTTGACCTCACTCTTGTTAACACACTCGCATTTAAGGGTATTGACAAAGAATACATACGTCAAACTAGTGATATTTCTGTTATTCAGAATTTAATACCACAAACAAGTGTTTATAGTGGTATCGATACTTTGTTATCATATTTATACCAGCGTGGTATTAAGGTTGGTGTTGTCAGCAATAGACATGAGTCAATTGTAAACGCTGTACTAAACTATCATGGTATAAAGGTCAATGTTGTTGTCGGTGAGAGGCTTAACTGCCCTAAGAGTATAAGGATGAAGGATGCCTTGTCAAAACTCGGTGTAGAGCCTCAAAATGCGGTATACGTTGGTGATTCACCTTGGGATAACGCTGAAGCCCACAAAGCTGGTATGGAATTCATCGGAGCAACATGGGGAAACAGAAAATTAAAGTGGGGATATAATACTCCTCAAGAAGTAATAAAATATATAGAATACATTAATAATTAATATGTTAATACAACCAAAGCCATATATGGATAAGCTTAAGCTACGTCACCATGCTAAAGGTATAGAGAGACGTAGAAACATGTCTAAGATGATATTGGAAAACGGTACACCATTCCCAAAGCCAATTGAATACTCAGACATAGATGAGGCTATGTACAAATGGGTTGATGAGCGTATTAGAATCACTTATGACGGTAAGAGACTACCAACGTATAAATTGTATAGCACACAGAGATTAAGTGAATACTTACAGTCATGGGATAAGCAAGATGATACTGGTAACCCAATCATCAACTTCAAGACCGTGACACGTGAGCTTAATCCACAGAAGGGTGAGAGTCAAGGAAATTACTTCAATATTCCAGGTCATAAGGACTTCGCAATGTTCTATGTTCCAGTATTACAAGAGAATGGTACTGAGGCATATGACAAATACACAATGAAGCAGCCATTTGCTGTTAACTTCCTTTATTCAGTTGCAATTATATCAAATAAGATGGAGATTGTAAATAAGATGAACGAGTTAATGCAATATGAGTTCAGTGCAATCGACTGCTATATTTCACCTAACGACCATCCAATGTCAATGACTCTTGATGATATATCTGATGAATCAGAATATACGATTGATGACCGTAAATATTATTCACAGACATTCAAGATTAAGGTTAGGGGATATATAATTCGCAAGGAAGACTATAGCGTTGAGAGAATACCTTCAAGATTCATCATGTCCTCACATGATTCAGATGCAAGCGGTATCGTGACAAGAAAGGGTAAGAACAGAAGGGAAGATGAAAAGGTTGTCTTCATGGAAGGTTTTAAGGAAGACCCAGAGGCATATGAGAGAATTAAGACTGAGACATTGGCTAAAGATGACCATTGCGAGGTAATTCCAATTGATGATAAGGAGAAACCTAACATTATACCTGAAGTCTTGGATGATAGTGAAAATTGCTGTGAGAAGCCAAATAAGTACTATAATAAGATAATGAAGATAATGTTGAAGTTCGATGACTGTACAACTGAGTTATCATTCAATATTGACAAGGATATGGTACTTGAAACGGTTGAAACAAGTAATGTGTATGACTTCAAACTTCTTATCAATGGGGAACTTATGAACCTAGATAACGATGTCAAGTTCTATAAGGATGATGAAATAACTGTTAGGATTAGTAGGGATGACCTTCATGCTGATTCAGAGCTATACTTGATTGGATATGACCCTAATACGGTGTTCGATAAGACAGATATTGCAGAATCATCTTTGGACGAGCCAATTGATGAGGAACATATAATGATTAATTATGACGAAAATTAAATAAAATGGTTTACAAAACATACATATCAAAGTTTAATACTATTATAAGCAATAGTAAGCTAAACACAGGTATTAATCCAATATCTGAGCTTGTTTATGGACACGATAACATTGTGTCTAGGGCTTTGTTATACTTCGACCATAATCAAGTTAAAAAGCTCATGGATGATGGTATTATGCCTAATATGTCAAAGATGAAGCATGTATTGCACATAACCAACGCTGGTTCAATTGACTTCACACAATTGCATCAAAAGGAAACTAGCTCAATCAATGACAATAAGAAGATACGTGCAACCTCTTTCGACATTATATTCTTCTTAATACCAAAGCCTTGGGATAGAGGAAAAGGATTTGACTATTCAACAACCTATTTCAATGCTGACTTCTACTCAAGAACTGTGGTTGACCCTAATAGGTTGATTTCTACAGATGGCAGCAATTGGTTCCAGAGAATGAATGGACTGCCTTGGGATGAGGAAGGTGTTTATACAAACGATACTCTTTCAAAGGAATATGACAAGTTCTCTGCCAATGAGGATTCAATAATCATTTGCAGACAGCATTTCGATGTTGGTAATGAGAATATTAATATTGATATTACAGAAACATTCAATAAGTTCCTAACTGGTGAACTTGAGAACTATGGTATTGCAATGGCATTCTCTCCACTGCTTGAGGTTTCAGATAGCGAGTATGAGAACTATATCGGTTTCCTTACAGACAAGACCAACACATTCTTCGAGCCATTCGTAGAGACAAGATACTCTGACGTTGTGATGGATGATAGGTCTAATTTCGTGCTCAACAAGGACAATAAGCTTTATCTATATTGTACAATCGGTGATACCTTGCAAGACCTAGATAACAACCCTACAGTCACAATTAAGAATGGTGATGATGAGGTTATCATGGAACTTGAGTCACAAAAGCACACTAGAGGTATCTATTATGTTGATTTGAAGCTCTCTAAGGGCGATTTCGAGGCTGATACGATGCTTTATGACACTTGGGGTAATATCTCATACCAAGGGACAAAATTGGACGATGTAGAGCTTGATTTCGTGCTTAAGGACACGCCTAACTTTTTCAACATTGGAAACTCTCTAAGCGTAACCAATACAACCTTCACTCCTTCTATAACAGGTATAAAGGAAAAGGAACAGATTAAGCGTGGTGACATAAGGAAGATGATTATTTCAGCAAAGCCTAGCTATACAGTGAATACCACACAATTGGTTGATAACATTGACATAAGGCTTTACGTGAGGGATGGAACTAGAGAAATAGATGTAATCGAATGGGATAGCATCAATAGGGCATTCTCAGAGAATTTCTATATACTAGATACAAACATGCTGATACCTCAGAGATACTATGCTGACATCAGAATCACTTATGGTATGAATAGCATCGTTCACCATGACGTTCTTTCTTTCGACATCGTGGATGATTTAAATAACAAATACGCATAATAAAGGTGAGGATTCGTTTCCTCACCTTTTATGCTAGCATAAATTCATAATAATCAATTTCATTTGAATATTCGTTTGCTTTATACTCAGCATATTTCATGTCTTCGTATTTAAATGCAGATGTACATCTTTTAATCCAGTATTCTTGTTTCTTTTTAGCTGTCTCCAATTTTTTTGAAAAAGACAGTAGTTCTCTTTCTTTCAGTGATTTCTTAACTGAAAGCATATACTCATAGGAATCGCCATAGAGTTTCTTGTAATATTCTATTTCACTTTTACTCATTTTCATGATGCAAAGATACGAAAAAAAGTTGGACTGACAAAGTATCAATCCAACTTTTAACTTTATTTAATGGTTGAAGACTACTTGCTCCACTCCATCTTGTTCATACGGTCAAGCACCTGCATGAGCATATTGAGTCCCACAGTCTGCATTGGGTCAGAACCGCCATTGCCACCGTTGCCAACCATAATCTTAGGAACGAGGTCAACATTTGCGTTTGCAAACTCATGTGCGATACCGATAAGGGTCTCTTTCTTAATTTCAGCAGCACGTTCTGGAGTCAGACCTGCACGTACCTTTGCTGCGGCTGCTGCGGCTTCTGCCTCACCCTCTGCCTTGATACGAAGTGCCTCTTGCTGTGCTGTCTCAGCAGCCAACTTAGCAACCTCAAACTCCTGCTGTGCCTTAGTCACCTCGACTGCCTTAATCTTCTCTTGCTCCCACTTAGCTTTCTCAGCCTCTGCCTTACCTTGCTCAGTAATCAAGACTGTCTTCTGAATAGCCTCAAGAGATTTGGTCTTAGCGGTTACGACTGCAAGGTTAGCTTGCTTCTGCGCATCAATCTGGTCTTGGGTAGCCTTATCATACTTGATGTCAGTAATTGATACGAGGTTACAAGTGATACCGTACTGTGAGAAAGGTGAAAGCTCCTGACGCTTATAACCTCCTGGAGCCTTGGCATCAAAGATAATCTCAGCCTTTGTGATAACCTCTGGTTCTCCAGTCAGCTCATTGGTAATCTCAGTCTTGGTACTCTTGGTCTTGTATACACCGTTATTCAGCTGGTCAGTAATATACTGAATCAAGTCAGTACGTGTCTCAGACACAGACTCAAGTGATGACATCAGCGGTCCACATGAGGTAACTACCTTATACAGTGTAGGCTTAATCAGTGTCGCAATCAACGACTCCTCAGAACCGAAGTCAGTCTGAATACGTGTCATGTGTTTCTCGTCTGTAGGAAGCACAACACGGAGCGAACCGATAATGTAGCCACGACCTCTATCGTTAAAGGTTACAGCAGCACCAGGATTATTACCACTTGCTACATAGCCCTCATCGTTCTTCTCAACGCCAGTGAACTCAACTTGAGTTGTCTTGTGATACTCGTGAATAGTACCCCACCACTGTCCATGCACGCCACCATCAGTCCACACAGCGAATTCACCTGTAAGAGGATACTGATTTACGTAAATCTCTGAACGGTCACAGTCCTCAAACGCTGAACTAGAGGCATATATGCCTACGACTAAAAGAACAATAGCGACCACACCAAGAATCACTTTCTTGGAAACATTTGTTGGCATTTTCTGAAAATCTTGCTTCATTTTTTTTTCTATTTTTTTATTGTTAATACTTTTTTACTTGAAGAAATAGTAGAACGGAATCATCATCTTTGGAAATGAAATTTCGACACCTTTCTTGGTAAACTTTATGATACCCCACATTTCGAGGCAACAAAGGAAGATGTACAGCACATATATAATGGCAAATACACCGCCAAAAATTCTCGCATATAACATATATCAGTCCTTATACATTAATTTATTCACACCATTTCGTTTCTTTTCCTTAATGTGGCTCACATACTTACCAATCCACTTTGGTACATAATATCCTATGAATAAAGGTATAGCAACGGCTATAATAGCAAGAAGAATTAAGAGTGCAGCTCCCCAGAAGATACAGACAAAAATCCATAATATTGATGCGAAGAATACATAATCAAGGCTCTCGTCAGTAATGGCAGCAAAAGCACCCATTGCAATTTCCCCAACCACTATTAGAACAATCGCAACCGTTATCCAAGTGGTATCCATAAACTCTATTCCTAAAGTTGGAACAGCATTCAAAAATATATTCATCATGATTCAAATAGAACTAAAATACAACACACGATGAACCAAATAGCTAACACAATAAGGGCACAAACAAACCATACCTCAACACCAAACCAAATGATGTCGCTGTATGACATTGCGGTCATACCCACTTTCTTAAGTGCAATAAGAACACCAACCACTACTGCTGGTATTCCAACACTAGAACTAACATAAGTAGAATTTTTATTATCCATATCTTATAATTTTATTCTCTTGTAAATTTCAGCTTCATCAAACTTAGTCTTCGATACCTCATGAACCTCTACCGTGCCATCATCACCCTTTACCTTAATAGTGTACTTGCTAGGCACATGAACGGTCTCACTACTTGATATTGGCATCATTGTCTTTCCCATCAATATCAGCCTAGTATGCGTCTCTTCTTCGTCATGTTCCTCTTCGTACTCCTTTCCAATGACTACACCTTCTGTTAGTACGTTCTTTTTGTGGAAGAACACATAATTGACGAAATCAATTATCATACCGATTATCAAAGCCAATACTACAATGAGTAACAAACCAATGATAACAAAAAATATCAAATCTATTGTTCCATGCATTTTACTACGTTTTTTTCGTTTCGTGGTGTAAAGATACGAATTAATTTTGGGCTGACCAAATTTTAAATCAAATTATAACGTTTATTAACAATTAGGGATATATTTATTATAAAATAGAAATGGTATGGAGGAAATCATTAAATACTACATAATCGAAAGCGCACTAGTTCTTTAATGGACTAATGCGCTTTTTTTCTAAACTAATTTTTATGGGAAAAAAGAAGAATTTGAAAGGTTTGGATGAACTTGAACTTGAGTTCATCGAGGAGAAGATGAAAAAAGACAGTGCTCTTAATTATCTTACATCATGTGGTTACACCACACAACTCAAAGCATTAAGTTTTAAACTTGACATCAAGTGCAAAAATGAAAAGCAAAAGGAGTTCCTAAATGTTTTAAAGAACAAAAACCATCAAGTTTGTTTCGGTATGGGTGCTCCAGGTACTGGAAAATCCTACATTTCACTTGCATACGCTCTTAAGGAGCTTAAAGAGGGCAAGTATTCACACATTGTTATGATTGTTCCTACAGCACCAGCTGGAGGTTTGGACTTAAACCTCGGCTACCTTAAGGGTGACTTTGAAGACAAGACTAGACCATTTAAGGAGTGCGATGAAGAGACCATTGCGAAGATTCTGAAAAACAGTGGTAACAGTGACCCACAGTACATGGCGAAGACGTTAATAGATGGAGGCTATGTGAGGTATGAGTTCATTAATTACGTCTTAGGTAAAACATTTGATGATGCATTAATCCTAGTAAACGAAGCAGAGCAGTACACTAAGGAAAACATGAAGTTATTGCTTACTAGAATTGGAGAAAACAGTAAGGTTGTCATAACTGGAGACTGTGAACAAGTTAACAGACGTGACATTGTAAGCAAAAAGGCAGAATGCGGACTTGAATACGCTGCAAACCATCTGAGAGACTTGGATGAAATTGGAATAACAGAATTTACAAGAGAAGACATAGTAAGAAACCCATTGATTACAAAAATACTTGATAATTGGGATTAAAAAACAAAAGGGTAGGAGTTTTCCTACCCTTTAAATATTTATAGGAAATATTGTTATATAATGGAAATGGATAAGACATTTAAGCCTAATCCACAATGGATGGCTGAGAAATATAATGAAATGAATCAACTGCTATTTAATGGAGCATTGGGTGCTTGTGATTTTGCAATATTCACAAGTGGTCGTGGCTCTGAAGGTGGCGTATTAGGTTGGTTTAAGATTACAGCTAGAAACATCAGAGTAGACAGATATAGTAGAAGGATGTTCGCAAATCAAGGTTGGAATAAAGCGTATATAGACAAAAGTAATTTTGTAGATTTATGTAGACCTAGAATAGAGTTAAATGGTAATTACACAGGTACTGAACATTCCTTCTTGGCTACATTAGTACATGAAATGTGCCACTATTATACCTATATGCATGGTTATGCTCCAAAACAAGGACATGGTAGAGAATTTAAAGAAATTGGATATGTAGTTTCACAACGTTCAAATGGTATGTTCACCATACAAAGGCTTGCAAGTGCTGAACAGATGACAGAAATGGAACTTAGCGATGAAATGAAAGCAAAGAGAGCTAAACGTCTTTCAAATAGAAAATCATCAGTAACAGCTATCTTAGTTTTCACAAAGAAAGGGGAAGTGAAACTTACGATAAGTTCTAATCCATCACTAATCAACATGATTTCTAGTAGTGAAAAAGAAAGGGGTGAAAATGTAGTTACAACAAATGATGCTGAAGTTATAGAATACTTGTTTAACAAGGGATATAGAAAGAATATGAGAACTTGGCGTTATTGGAGTCTCGAAGGTAAACCTTGGCTTGATGAATTGAAGAGTATGTTACCAGAGATTAGTGGGGAAACATTAGGTGTTAGAAGGCCAGCTGCACAACAAGTGCCTCCTCAACAACAGCCAACACATCCTAAAAGAATATTCTCAATAAAAACAAGTAATGGAGTGTTCGAGCATGATGGAGAAAACTATTATAGTTTACTTACAGCTTTGAAAGAAAGATTTCCACGTACAAGTGAAGAAGGAATTTTAAAACTTATAAATAATCCAGCAAATTATAGAATGGTAGAAAATATGATTAATGCAAAATCAATTATTAAAGAAGTTATCGAAGAATTCATGAATGATGAAATGGGTGATGATTCAGTGGCAATAAATCCAGACATGAACTTAGGATTACAATCACCATTGGAAGGTGAATAAATAATAAAGCGAGATTCTTATTGGAGTCTCGCTTTAAATTTATCTAATAAAATCTGTTTCTTTTCCTCAAATGGCTTTGATACAATGTACATAAAATCATCTTTATGCTTATTTCTATAAGCCTCTAGGGTACAAATAGGCTTACAAGGTGTTCCAGCCGCTACTGTATTACTTGGTATATCATGGTTAACAATGCTTCCTGCACCAATAATACAATTATCGCCAATTGTAACACCAGGAAGTACAACTGTTCTACATCCTATAAAACAATTCTTACCTATGACTATTGGAGCATATATCACAGTTTCTTTATCTCCATCTGGGAGATTCCTAATCACCCTAGTAGCAGCATCATGTGTAACAAATGCACAATCAAAGGAAATAGTAGTATTATCACCAATTTTAATTAAATATGGTTCTGAGCCAAAATTAGCTCCACCTATTATTTGAACATTTTTACCCAAAATTGGGTCTCCATAATTCGGTTTATACATAATTGTTAAGATATTCTTACATATTCAGAAAGGATTGAATCAATATCATATCCCTCAAGTTGATTAATAAATCCTGGCCAGTCACCACATTGTTCCATACCAGCCCAAGGATGCACATGGTGCATAATTGCACCCTTCATAATTTTAAGAAGTTCTACTAGCTTATCACCCATTGGTACTTGGTGAAGCCTATCCATTACAATGTCTGAATCCTCATCCCTAACCAAGAAGTCCTTATCATGTATGTTATCCGATACGTTATTATCCCTATTACTGATTAGATTAATGTTATCAGCAACCATATTAATCATGCTAGATACTTTATGGTTTTGATTCTTTGCAAGTCCAGCTTTATATTTCAACTGTATATAAGCTGGGTCAACATTATTGAACATAATGTTACCAATCATACCACTTTCTCTAGCCATAGATGGCTCTGTACGAATACCTGCTCTAATATCTACCTCACTTTTCTTAGTTGCCTCATTGTATTTTAATGTAACATCTTCAGAACCTCTACCAACAACAGAGACATCTTCATTCTCAGGGAATGCACCCCTAGCCATATCGAAATTAGATATTTTCTCAATAGGATTGAATTCAAAGTTCTTAAATGTTGAAGTAGCATCATCTTTTTTGTCATAAGTCATATACTGTGGTTGGGCAATAATCGGTCCAATATAGTACCTTTGCGATTGATTGTTACCAGTTTCCTCAGTTATAACAAGTACTGCTTCACCAACTTTAGGCAACACATGGAAAACTTTAGGCAATAAAGGGAATGCCCAAGGAATGTCTTCAAGTTTCCTTGGTTTGTCTTCTGTCAACTCAGCCCTAACCCTCATACTGTCAGTGCCTTTCTTTGAGTAAACATTCTCAACCTCTCTAACTTTTCCTACTTTTAAAACAAGTTCACCCATCTTTTAATATGCCTCTCTTTTGTAACTCTTCATTAGCCTCGATATACAATGTATCAAGTTCTTGCAAATCACCAATCATTGAAATGATTTTGCTCTTCTTTGCATTGTATTCATTCTCATAACCCATAATCTTAATGTTGATTTCTGCGTTACTTAATTTTGTGAAATCTACTTTTTCCTTCATATTTAGAAACCTCCACCAATTCCCATTCCTGGGGTTATATTAGTTCCAGGATAAGGTCCTGCTTGTATATTAAGTGTTCCTGGTTGTATACCAACTTGTATTGACATATCGTGTTTAATTCCTCGATATGTTTCCTTTGTGGATGCAAAGAAAGCACCCACTGTTAGATTAGCACTACCATCTGGCATCGGACCAGTAGGTATACCCAATCTGTTTAAATCCTTAACGATGTTTGATACTGACTGTATGGTTGAAAGTCCAGGTCTACGTATCATTGAACACACCAACAATATTCTACTTAACTGTGGAAATGGTGGTCTAACATTGTTAAAGAAATTAGAAATCGTTTGACAAATTTGCTCTATACCCATATTATTCTATTTTAACAGTTATTAGTTGGCTTATCACCTGCCTTATTAGAGCTGACATCAATATCAGCATAATCAACAGTATCAAGTTTCGTTTCTTTATTCTGATTACCAAAACTAAACCATATAACAGGACAGTTCCTAATGATTTCGTTGATTATCTCTGTGTAGTTCTCAATCTGCTCTCTGAGTATGATTGACTCAATCATTTCCTTAAGTGGCTCAAGATACTTTAATACAAGCTTAAGAAGCTCTTGGATTACCAAATCACGAACCTCCTTAATAATCATGATAATCATGCCTTGCATTGCTTTCAGCAAATCTTCAATGGTAAATGCTTTCCAATTACCACCCATAATCTGTCTATTAACCTCCAAAAGTAACATTACTTTAGGTGTTAATACAGAATTAACGATTGCCAATACAAGATTCTCAATTAAGTCGAATACGAATCCAAACTGTACTCCATACTTATCGCTCTCATCAATACCATCTGATATTGTAATTGAAGCTTGTGTAATTGCCCTGCTAATTACATCTACTTGCTCTTCGAGTGTGGCTGCATCGTCATACTCCCTTAGAATATCACGAACCTCACCAAATGTATCTGAAGCATTGGTACTGTTACCAAAATTATACTGTTTAGCCCTTCTTTCCTCACTCAGTCTTAACAACTGGTCGTATTTTTCATTATCAAAGCTAAAATAGCAATCTTCAACCGAAGAATCATCTGAGTTTATAATGTTCTTTATAATCTCCTTGATTTTATCTGTTGCCTCTTGATGTTTCTTACCAATGCTAAGATTAATTCCCAAACGAGTGTTTACTAAGGTGTCAAGCAATGTCGTTGCCATTACCTTCGCATCGAAAAGCTTCATACCCATTACAAAGTCATAATTGAACTCGTAAACGGTAAGACCTTTATAACATTCTATAAGAACTTTTTTGACATCATCCTTATTTGCAGTAACCTTTCCACTCTTAATGTTAATTGATATTTCTACACCTTCTACTGTATACTTAGCATTAGTCTCATCGTATGTCGGTGTTGGTAGTTCTCCTTGTTCAAAAGCAATTGTGTATTTACCATTAACATCGTAGTTACCTTGGCTATCAAACAATAATGGTACGAAACCCCAAGGTTTTTCACCCTTGCTAACATCTGGTATATGTATAAATGGTCTTGGCTTAATCGTAAACTTAACTATATTGTTTACAAGACCATTAGAAGGGTAGATATTGCTTGAAGCAGTATCCAAATATTGTAGGTTACAGATTGCTATCTCCTTTGAGAAATCCCTTGACTCGAAATTCTTTTTACCAATGCCTAGATTCTTTGTAAAGTAGTCAGCACGTCTTACATACCAGTTAACACTACACATATTAGATGATGTAGGTACTAATACATTTGATACAATCTCATTCTTATCATCATATTTCCTATCAATACACATTGATATTGGAGAATGTGGATAAGTAGAGTATGTAAATGTATTTCCCAACATTATAGAAGACGGACTATCAGAAGTAAATGATGCTTCTACTGCATCCAATATTGTTGGATTGGTAATATTTGCACCAATACCATGTACTTTGTCTTGTATTAGGCTAAAGTCCGATGAACTTGGGAACTTTCCCTTGTGCATTACAAACCATAAAAAGGCATCGAAGTCTTCTGCCCTTGCAAATTTGTAAACATCATCGATACCCTCAAGTCCGAAATACATATCCTTTCCAAAATCACTCAATGGATTCTCAGAAAGTTTATTTAAGAAGTCAATTGATTCAATGCTAATATCAATACCATAACCCTCAATTCTTGAATCAGCACAGCCAAGTCTTTCCCTATATTTCTGTGGGATTCTAGGGTCAACAGAACAAGAAATCATGTTCTTTAAATTGGTAAGCAATATTGCCTTGATTGAAATCTCCAAAGTTGGAAGTATGAATATTAAAAAATTAGCAAGATAATCTCTAAGTTCCTCATAGGTCACGCCTAAATGCTCTAACAATTGCAATATAAATCCAACTGGGTTTGTTGCAAATGTCAAAGATACACTTGGAGAAGAAATCATTATCTCCATGATTGTAAGAACTTTATCAACCATCGCTTTGGCAGTATCAATCGTTGCCATTGCTTCTTGCTGTTTATTCTTAATATTTGCCATTACTTCTTGTTAAGTTCAATTGTCTTAGTTTTATCCTTGTCTTTCTCTTCGTATGACTCATCAATCATCTTCTTGATGTCATCAAAATTAAAGTCCATGTTCTTCATGTTCTCACCATTCTCCATTGCACTCTTAACGTCACCGTTATGGTGGTAGATGTCAGTGAGAATCTTCGCAATATCCAACTTCTTTGATATTGCCTTGTCCTTCATGCCTAGATAGTCATTGATAGCCTTTGCATACTTGCTCTTAGCGTCCATAGCCTCTTGTTCAAGCTGTGTGGACACTGAGAGCTTGTTTATTTCATTCTGGGCTTGAACTATCTGCTCATCCGCTAGTCTGTATGTCTCTTGCAACAAATCACGGATGTTCTGTATATCATTTAATTCAATTTTTAACTTTGCCATGTTTTTTGTAATAAATATCAGAATTTATATTATTCATTGATAAGTTTCCACTTAACTTCGTAATATCTTTTCTTATAGACCTTAAGTGCGTCTCTTATCTCCTTTGTATTCAACATTGTGGTCTCTTTCAAGAACAAAAGTATTGAACTCTTATTGAATTTATTACTACCCATCTGGGCAAAAATCTCATCCCAATTCGTCATAAGATTAATCAGTGTCATACCAACCTTAACCTCATTTTCATTCAATTTAAGTCTATCCTTGTCGTTTAGGATACGCTGAATATTCTCAACGGTATTACCAGTCAATTCAGAAAGAAAAGTCCTTCTAGGGTCTGTTTCATCATATGAGAATCTTATGTTATCGTCAATACCACCTTGGGCTGAATCATTAGGGTTATCGTATGACTCATTACGTTTCTGATTCTTTGCAAATTGGTTAATCTTATAAATCAAATAGTTTTTACAAATTGTACCGCAATATGAATATGCCTTATAATTTGTTGAAGGGTCAAAGCATGAGAGTTTTGTCATAAGGAAAGACATGGTATCATCAAATGTCTCTTGGAATTCCTCATCTGGGGGATATAGACTGTATCTCCTTATAATGGACTCAATCATCTTTGTAAATGCTGGTTTAAGTGTAGTGTTGAAGATTCTGTTCTTTTCTCTCTCATCTTCTGTTGTGATGTAATCCACTACAGCTTGCTCTTGCTCCTCGTAGAAGTAGCCCTTTCTTTCCTTGGAAGGCTTTCTACCTCTCTTTTTCTTAACTTTTTCTTCAGTTACGCAAATTTCTGACATTTCTTTAGATATTTATATATGGGGAATATCCCTTGTTAGTATACTATTTTAATACTAAATATCAAATCAAAGGCAAATCTGCGTAATTTCAACACACTTTCTTTCACATTTTCTCAATTGGGAAAATCTTCGTGTTGCCGTTTTGATGACATTCTAAAAAAAATGGTGCTAACCACCAAAATTAGCACCATTATATAGGTAATTTTTAATCTTCTTTAGCTGATGCTTCATTTGGTATTTCAGCATCTGGTAATTCCTTCTTATATACTTTCTTTCTATCTTCCTTATAGAAGTACTCACGTTTTGCAAGGTCGAACCACCATTGTGATTCCTCTCCGTCAACAGTCTCTCTATAGGTATTAACAAGAGAACCCTTTCTATCAAGAGTATGGTTATATCCCACCTTTGGTATTACGAATACCTTCTTGCCATTATTGGTTGCACGAAGAAGCCATTCGTACCAGAATGTAATCTTGATTGAAGGTTTAATTCCACCAACCTCTTGCCAATCTGCGATGTTGAAGATTGAACCTGTCAAATAGAAATCAAAATAATTCTGTAGACAGTCATTGTCGATATATCCAATCTCATTTGAGAATGAAGATGCCCAAGCAGCCTCATTACCGAAACCGATATACTTTCCATTATTGAAATCTGTGATGTCCTCAAGAGTCATAAACACACTTGTATCAGGCATGAAGTCAATATACTTCTTTGCATTTGAAAGCCATGTCTCAGTGTATGTATCATCAAACTCAAGGATTGAGAACCACTTAAAATCATTTGCAACTGCATCCACAGCAGCATTTACAAGTTCTGCGAATGAATCACCCTCAGACTCAGCAATGAAGCTGACACGCTCATTAATACCCTTGAGCTTTCTCTTGTCAAGATTCTTGCTGTGTGACAATACTACCTTAATTTCCTCTGGTACGCTGTCAACAGCCTTGTTCAAAAGTTCTATATTTTCCTTACCAAATTCATGCATTGGTATTATCACTACTAGCTCTTTCATTCTTTAACTCTTCTTTCTTATCTTCAATTAGTTTCTTAACTTTATCAAAATGTTCCTTTCTAATAGTCTCACTATCTTTATCTGGATTTTTGAATTTTTCTTCTATCATATCACAACATATAGCTACTGCTTCAGCTTCACTATCCATGCTGAAATACTTTCTTACAACCTCTCTTCCTGGTTCCCAAGGTTCTATTATTGGATTCAACTCTTCGACATAATTAATCACGTCATTGACGTTAAACTCCTTACAATACTTTATGTACGTTTGGAAATCAAACTCATTTGGTTCAAGATTACCAAGAACTCTTCTGGTCATTGGAAAACCAACTGTGTCGAAATATCTCTCTTGGTCAGTGAATAATGCATGTGTTTGTTCTGTTGCACAAGCAATTAAAAAAACTGCAAGTTGCTCATAAGCATATGATAACTCTTCCTTACGTTCCTCTGGGAATCCCTCAGTGAATCCTAGCTGTTTCCATCTTTCAACATATTTCTCTAGTTTTTCCTTCATTTTAGGACTCTTCTTTGCTTGTTCATATGTATGTACGCATATTGACTTATCAAGCTCAATTTTACCAACCATATCACTTTGTAAAAATTCTTTCATTTTACTCTTCCTCCTTCTTAGCTTTAATCTGGACTACTAAGTCTTGCATTTCCTTCTTTCTCCTATTGAGAACGTCTGTAATGTAAGCCAAGATGTCAGCCTTAGTATTTTCTTCAGTATATTCCTCAGTAACCTTCTTGGTCTCTTCAGCAAGTACAGTTGGTATCTTGTCTGTAATCCAAGAGCGTACAACGCTTGCAATCTGCTTGTGAAGGGTATCATAGTCATTAAACCATACGCAACAGTTTGGAAGCTCCTCACCATTAGCCCAATCTAGGGTTGTTGTAGGTACTTTAACCATTGTGATTGAGCCACTCTTCATTGCCTCAAGAGCTGAGTACATGAAGCTTGCAGTCTCATCTACAACGATTGTCATTGCACCCTCTCTAAGCTCCTTTGCAAACTCTTCCTTTGACAAGTTTCTAAGTTCCTTAAATGACACCCACTTGAAGAATGGATACTTCCAGTAGAATGGCTTAACGATTCTCTTGATGTCACTCTGGTCTTTTGAGATAACGTTGATAACCATCTTCTTTGGTGCGATTGTTGTACCGAAAATCTTTGAAATAAATGGTCTAACTTTCTTAAGCTTCACATAAGGGAATGCCTCGTTAAGTTCTGCTGCTTGGTAATCAGAGTTGGTAATACCTTCCATGATTCCGAAATCACCCCACTGTGCTGCATAAGGCATCTGCTCAACAACATAGTCGTAGTTCTGCAAAATTACCACTCTCTTACAAGGAAGGCTTCTAGTCTGGTTCATAACTTGTGAGAAAATCTCAGGAATGAACAACACGTCACTTGGGGCTGTACCAACCTCTCCCTTATTAACATTGAAATGTGGGAGGCTTGTGTATTCCTCTCCTAGCCATGCGCCAACACCTACAAACTCTTCCTCAGTGTGAAGCATATTAACGTCATATCCTTCTTTCTTAAGGATAAGAGCCAAATTATAGATGTATTCCAAGCTTCCGCTAGGAACTCCCTTTGTATCGATTACAAAGAAATAAATTCTATTCTCTTTCTTGTCTATCTTTGAAATCTCTCTTTCGATATTCTCGATAACCTTTAAATCTTTCTCACTCATTGCTTTCCTCGTTTATATCTTTTATTAGCTCATATGCCTTTAGTGTGTTAAGTGTGATATTCTGTCCCATTGTCAAAACCTTTGGGTCTTCGATTGAATCAAGAATGTCAATGAACATCCTAATCATATCGTAACGAATTGTGTTTTGACCAGTATAATCGTTAACCTTAACCTCTTTAACTTCCCTTGTATTAGGAATCATTGATTTTGCGTCCTTATCATAGACGAAATTCTCTGTGATTTCCACTTCATTGGTCTTCTCATTCGGATTACCAAAAATGAAGCTCGTAATGTTGTTTAAGTCAAAAATGTATGGTGAATTTGTCATTCCTTAACCTTTTTGAAAAAATTATTGTCTGCGATGACCTCGTTCAAACTATTATAGTTCAAATCTGCCTCATCCTTATGCTGTTCATTGAACTCACGATTAATGAGAACAATTTTCTTTCCTTCTGGTTTCTCCTTCTCAAAGAACTCGTTTCTTGCTGTAATAACTACATCACATTCATCCCAAACCTCCTTGATGTCCCTAGGGAAGATTGCCTTTCTAACTCTAGAACCAATCTTACTCAAGAAGAAATAGCTAGATTGAATTGTCAATGCAACCTCATCCAAGCTGTAGAAGATGATTCTTATGTCCTCGTCTTCCATGTTCTCAATATCTGCAAGCCAGTTATTGATGTCTCTTGGAAGATTCTTCTCCATTGCTGGGCAAGCACCGAAAATCTCAAATGGATAATCAATATATATGAAATTATTCTTCTCATACTTGCTCTCGAACTTAAGGTACTTCTTAAAGATGTCCACCTTATCGTCTAGGTCTTCCCATTCCAATGATGGGTCAAATTCCTTTGCATAATTCTTAAGAATCTGTCTGTTGATATTTCTTACAACATGATTTAATTCAATTCCAATCGTCAACATAATTTTTCTTTATATAAAAAATAATCATTTTTCTTCATTTTTCAAGGCTTTATTAAGACAATCTTTACAAATTGGCTTATGTCCATCTGCCTCTTGTATATCTGCGTCATAAACTGACATTTCTTTACCACATACTGAACAGTATCTCTTTCTCTCTGTATTAACCATTTCTGGGGCTACATCCTTCTTTTCCTTCCTAGCATACTTCTCAGCCATAGACTTAGAGTAATACTTTGATTCAAGGTCAAGTGGCAATCTCAAGTATTCATTCCAAGTAAGTGTCAAAAGATACTCATATCCTTCTTTCTTGAACTCCTTAAACTTACCACCCTTAATGAAGGAATAGCTTACTAGGTCATCCTCGTTATATGCCTTGTATGTTGTAAATGAGAAATTATATATTGATGTCGCAATCTCATTCCTAGAGATTTCATACTCACTCTTGGCATCAAGTAATTTCTTAAGTTCATTGATGAATGGCATTGAAGCTGCATCATATGGGTCTGGTTCTGTATTGAAATGCAATGTTGTCTCAATCTTACCAGTTTTCTCGTCAATATCAACATCAACCTTCTTTGCGAACTTCTCTACCTTAAATCTTACAAACGAATTGTAATCAATCTCAAAACGATATTTCTCAGTACCATAGTTACCAAGTTGATTCATGGTGCTCAATACAGACTCACAGATATTCTCATTCTCTTGTGAGAACTTGAATCGAGTCTTATCCTTTGACTTTTCCTTTTCTTGCTTAACAGCGACACCGTTACCGATGTATTTATAGTTCTCAGATTCGTTTGCAACTCTGTAGGTTCTATATCTAAGTTCCTCAACCTCTTGAGTAACCTCACCCTTTAACAAGTGCTTTGCTACTCTCTTATCGGTTACTTGTTGGTTTATCTCAGTTCCTGCTTGGTCTGCTTCACCACCTCCCATAATCTCGTCTCCAGCAGCCTTAAGACCAAATGGTAAACCATAATAAAAATTCAATAATACTTTTTGTAGTCTCTTTATAGCGTTCATAGCTTGCTCATTTCCTCCCTTATTTTACTTTTTAAAATGTTTCTTATCTTCTCTCTATATGAGAAAAATTCTTGTCTCTCTTTAATCATTATTCTTATATCCTCTGGAATATTGTTAAACAACTTATCTCCAGTTGCGAGTGAATAACCATCTGTCATTCTAGAATAATCTTGACAGATATTGCTTACTGCGTTGTATAGTGTAAGTAATTCATCTAGTTCCATATTACATGCAAATATCGTGCCAATTATTTCTTTAAAATATCAATTGGAAACCTGTTTCCAAATTTTTTATTAATTATCTCTCTATTCTTATACCAACTTTCCTTTAAAGCTCCAATAGAATTATGGGCTAGCCTAATGTTGGTTGTGACACCAATCTTACATTTCTTCTCGAAGAAGTTGGCAAGACAAAAGTATATGTCATAGAAATCAAAGCCATCCAATTCCCTACTAAAGTTCTCAGCTAATCTTCTTCTATGTACCGCCATGAACAAACCATCTATAACGACCACCTCTTGCAAGTCCTTATCCAATAATGGCGAGAATGCGGTTAGCCAAGACTTTCCATTTGCTCTATGAAGAACTTGTCCGAATTTCTTCTCATAATTCCACCAAGCACCCTTCTCATCAAACTGAGCAGAGCCAGCAACACCGATGATACCATAGTTCTTATTTTCGTTGAAAAGTCTCAATACTTCCTTTCCCCACCCTTCTCTTAAGAACTCAATATCATCATGTATGAAAACTAATACATCGCTGTCAAGCTCACTGTTAACAACCATGTCAGCATATATCTTTGATAATGACACTCCATCTGGGTTGTGTATCAAATATACATGTGTATCACATCCGCAAGTATTCTTGATGTGTTCAATAAAATCTTTATTCTCTTCCGTTGTCTTCTTAGAACAAACAACAACTGCTATACTTTTATCCATAGGTTTTATTTAAAAAATAAAAAAAAGCGAATAAGAAACAAACTCTTATTCGCTTATTTTTATCATTTATTTACAGCATTTACTGCATTTTGTGAATTTACTAGCAAAATTGTCTTTTCCCTGACATCATCCAATGTTTTAGCACCAAGGTATGACATAGCTGAACGTAAGTAATCGGTGAAGTTCTTTGTCCATCCTTCCATCGTGTATTCTACCTTAAGAAGTTTCTTAACGCCCTCACTAGTCTTAGTCTTTTCACCATTCATTGCAATCTGTCCTTCCCTAGAAGCCATTCCGTAGAATGTGGCATATACCTCTCCATCTTTCTCTTCCTTTGGAGCTGCCGACTCTGCCATCTTTGCGAATACACTACCAATCATAACGTAATCAGCACCAAGAGCAATCGCCTTTATAATGTCACGATAACCTCTTATACCTCCATCTGCAATGATATATGGTAATTTCTCGTATCTCTTTTCATCTTCTAGTTTCTTCTTGAGAAGATAAGTATCATTAACTAGTGATGCCATAGGCTTATGAACTCCAGTATTGGAAGTGCTAAGACATCCCTTACCTCCACCAATTCCAACTCTAACGTAATCAAAACCAGCATCAGCATAGAGTTCATATGTTTCCTCATTGGCAATGTTACCGCCCATAAGGATTAGGTTTCTACCCCATATTGACTTTGCTTTCTTGGCTGCATCGAATAGTCTCTGCATATGTCCGTTGGCAACATCAATCAATGCTCTCATTGGGAAACCCTTGAACATTGGAATCACTGGTGTGCAGAAATAATGAATGAACTCGTCAAGTGAAAAAGCTGCCCATTTTCCTCCAGTTGCATATGTTACTCTAACATCAATTGGATATTGTTCGATTCTAGGTAATATAGAAGTAATTTTATTCAACTCGAATTGATTGAAATTCTCCTCATTTACAACAGTATCCATTGGTGCTGTAAATAATGGTAGCATATCTTTCTCATCGAAAGGATTACATTCTATACGGTGATTAACACCACTAACAACACACGGCTTAATTGTTAAGTCCTCATATGTGTAACATACTCTCTCACTTATTAACCCCATTGTAAACTCTCCTATTACGTTTGATGGAATAACTTATTTCTATTGGTTCTTGAATGTTATCTGCCTTTCTTAGCTGAGATAGATTCATGTAATCTCTCTTATTCTCCCAAATACTACCATCAGTACCATCAAGGTGTCCCCTTACATAACCGTCCCTAATGTTGATTTCATCTATCACAACCATTTCACAATCTTGGTCATCCCACTTGAAAGGATTCTTATAACATACAACGTCACCAGCCTTTATACTTACATCGTCAATAACGACATTATTTGTAACGAAATATGCCCAACGCTTCATGGCTTTTGTGAATCCTTCTGTGCGCATGCCAGTAATCTTAGGAATCATATAATCGTATTCGCTGTATATTATGTTACAATCGTATGCCTCTGCTATCTTGTACATCAAACTATAAAAACCACGACTAGTAACCAAGTCATGAATCCATTCTTCAAAGGATAATTTATAGAATCGGTTATTTAGTGGTCTTGATATTGAATATTTCTTAGGGGAAGACACATAGTACATTCCCCTTATATTAGCCATTATTCCTTGTTCCTTACAAAACCATTTAAAAACTTGTACGTCTGTCATAACATTAATCATTTACCAGTTGAGCCAAATCCTCCTTCACCCCTTTCTGTCACTGAAAGCTGATTTACCTCAGTTAGCTTAACTTTAGGGTATGGTACTACTACCATTTGTGCAATCCTTTCACCAGCCTTATATGGGGCAAATGCCATTGGATTCCTCATTGCATCCATCCAAGTAACACTTGAATTCTTCTTAGCTTCATCAAGAGTAAGCCTATCAATATCTTTAAACTTGAGATTATTTAAGAACTCAAGGAATCTAGCCTCAAGAGCAAGTGTCCTAAGTGAGTCTCTATTCTTGAAGCATAGCATCATTTCGCCTCGATATATGAATGAATCCACAATACCAACATGGTTGCAAAGATATGCGTCTGTCTTTCTATTTGAACTTCTTGGGAACAAAAGTATTCCATATCCCCTATCTGTTTCAACAGCAAGACCAGTGTGATAGATGTACATATCATGTTCTTGGTCATATTCAACACTGACTGCCGTTAAATCCATGCCAACATCACCATCGTGGGCATATGTTGGCATGACTGCATCATCACGTAGTCTTTTAATCTTTACGTGTACTTCCTTTTCTTTTTTTCTCCAAAACTTCATTTCTTACCATTAATTTGAAGGTATGTTAGTTCGCTTGCTTGTCTTACGATTGTAGCCATGATACTTGAATGCCAACGTGCTTGGTCATCTGATAGGTCTCTATCATTAACTGTCATTGCCTCAATCTCTTCAGTTGTCAAAGGTATACCACACTCAAAGCACATTGAAACGGAGTGTAGACCAGTTCTAATTGAAGGTAAGTTATTGTCGTATTTGTAAACAAAGCCACGCTTCTCAACCTCCCATTGGTTATCGTTAGGAATCAATCTAACTGCCTTTGCGATTTGGTGAAGAAGACATACCTTTACGAGAGTAGGTTTATCAACCCTTCTATCCTCTGGAAGCAACTCATTCAATTTCACTGCATAAGGTGTAACAACCTTTAGAATAATCTCAAGCAATGAACCGTCATAAGCGTTTCCAAAATCATTTGCTTGTGTGAAAGAACCTTTCTTCAATAGTTCTCCATACTTTTCAATCAAGGTACTAGTATCAATACCAAGTTTTCCTAGCTTTTTAACATAAAGCTCTAGGTTTTTTTCTCTTTGCTCGTCTGTCATAACTTATACTTTATAATGTTTATAAAAATCTTTTAACAGTATAAAATTATCATCATTGGAAACCAACATGGAATCCAAATATGAACCATAACGCCCCTTTTCTTTTGCAACAAACCATTGTAAGGGCACTATATTATCTTTATTTTCGTCCTTAATATAGTTGTATATTTCTAACAAATTATTATTGGGATTGGTGTAAAATCTGAAATAATATTCAGTGATAATAAACCTCTGCCAAAGTTTATCCCTCTTAAGTTTTAAAGCAAACTTTCTGAACAATTCGCCCTCATATTTACGCAACATACTTTAACACTTTTTGCAAAGATATAAAAAAAATGTTAAAATCCCAAAAAATAAGGGGACTTTTTATTTAGTCCCCCATTCTTTATCTAATATCGGTCATGTACCACGAACCATTCCCACCAATCGTCTTCGAATAATCTATCTACAGTTTCTAAACTCATATGTATTCTACGGTTTCAGTAAATGCCTTATGTTCCCCATTCTCTCTGTCTTCCCACCAATCTAAGAGCCATTGCGGAGGTGTAAAGGTAACTTGCCATCCACCTCTACGCATAGGTTCATAGACTTTCTTTATCACATATTCAAGCTTCATATCCAATTAAATCTGTTAAATCAAGTCTTATTGATTCTCCATTGCTATATTCTATTACAAGTGTATCATTAGCTTCATCATGTCTAACATTTGTAATGATATGGTCAATAATTGGAGAAGGTTTATAAATAGTATACTCGAATGTCATTACTCATCAGATTCTTCTTCAGCGAACTGAACATCATTTTCTGTAATGTCAAGCTTTTTACCACTTGTCTCTTCAAGCTTTGCAAGAATATTCTTTACATAGGTCTTCTTATATTCATCCAACTTATCTGGATTAATCAAACCATTATGTACACATGACATTTCACCTTCGTAAGTAATATTCCAAGGTGTTGGAAGTTGATTCTTTGTGGTTCTTACCTTGGTAGTGATACCATAGTTATAAGTCTCGCCCTTTGCGGTTGCTGTAAGCTTCTTTGTAGCTGACTTACCCATACCTCCAAGGTGGATAATCAATCTAGCACCATAGAACATGGTCTTACCACCCTTAAGCTCAATTGAAGGTACACCACCCATTGAATTCATTGAGTCATTCCAAATCTTGTTAACACAGAAGAATGTGTTTGTATATGGCTCACTCACCTTCTTTGAAGATGGGATTCTGTCATTGATAATATTGTTGAATGCTTGTGAGATAGCACCTGCATCGAACATGTTATTACCACTCTTACTCTCGTAAGACCTCAATGACTGAATAGAGCCGATTGAGTCCCAAATAAAACACAATGGCTGTTGGATTGTACCATCATCTTGTGCATCAAGGAATGTGTTGATTGAGAAAGCAATGTCCTCAAGAACAGCTTGCTTACGCTTAACTTTAAGCTTCTTACCAGTTGCATAGTCATTATCACCATATGCCTCTGCTAGAATCTTATTATCGAAGTAGAAGAAATCTCCCTTGTAGTCGATAATTCTATTCTCAGTTGTGTATGTAATTTCTCCAGTTTCAGTATCAATGTGTTCAACTTCAACATCACCGTAAACTGGTGTTGCTTTCATACCACAATCGATTGCATATTGGAAGTCAAAGTTATTCTCAGTTTCATAGATAACTGGTATAATACCATTGTTGATACAACTTGCGATAAGACAGTTCTTAATGGTTGACTTACCTGTATTTGACCATCCAGTTACGATACTAAGATAACCCTTTGGTATTCCTGGAAGCTTGATTGCATCTGCAAATGCTTGTGGAAGCGGAATAAAATCTATTGGTTTATCTGCTGCTGACTTAACTAGGTCTGCTGAAGACTTAACCGTTAGATTCATTTTTTCCTTAATACTATCAATACTAGGCTTTTTAAAATCCTTTTTCTTAATTGGTTGCTTCATAACTTAATCTATTTATAAAATATTATTTCTTGGAACTGCATAAAGTTTTCCTTCATCATGGTTATTGATAATTATTGAACTAAAGATGTTATCCATATCGTTATCATCATCGACTATTCCACTTATAATTCTGAAATTACTTGGTTTGAAAAATTCATCCCTCCAGTTATCATACCATTTGAATTTAACTCTTTCTCCTCTCTTATAACAACGTGTTAGTGTCATTTTCTTTTTCCTTTAAAAGTTTGTCTCTAACTTTGTCTTTCCAACATTTTCTGCAAATGGCTCTGTATTTCTCATTACCACCAATCTCCACTTGGCTACCCTCAATGATAATCTCGCCATTCTCATCGAATCTAGCATTAATTGAGGTCTTTCTATCTCCACATTCGCAAGTTGACTTAATCTCTTCTATGTCATCTGCAAGCTCGAAAAGACGCTTGGAACCAGGAAATAACTTTGATTGGAAGTCTGTTCTAAGACCAAAGCACATTACATTAATCCCTAAAAAGTCTACAACGTCTGAGAGTTGGTCTACTTGTTCTTCGGTAAGGAATTGACACTCATCGATTATAACCCACTTGAGGGTTTCCAATTGTGCGTCTAGGACGTTCTTATATGCCTTGATAGCCTTGTATAAGTTAATCTCATTGTCAATCATGATACACTTACGCTCAAGACCAGCACGTGAACGAATAACTCCTTCACCGTCCCTTGTATCCAAAGATGGTTTAAGCACCATTATTTGTACACCTTTCTCTTCAAAGTTGTAAGCTGTGCTCAATAGCCTCAGTGTTTTAGCTGAAGCCATTGAGCCATAGTAATAAAATAGTTTGTTCATATTAATCGCAACATTGCCTACTTAGAATGGTAAGTCTTCGTCATCGTCATCTTTAACGTCATTACCATCAATTATGTTTACACCACTAGATTCTGCAATATCAGAGAAATCCTTTGTTGGTTCTGTTAGAGCTTCATCGATTCTCTGCTTCTCAGCTTCCTCCTTAAGTTTGTCAAGCTCTTCCTTGTCAACATACTTATTCTCTTCCTTGCTAAATACTGGAACACCACCCATTGCGATGATTGCCATGTACTCATAAGGCTTAACGGTGTATACCTCATCCCACTTCTTGCTGTCGTGAATCCACTTCTCGCCAAGGTCGAAATCCTCTGAAAGTGGTGAAGGAAGACCAGCATCAATAATCTGAACTGCTGTCTTATTGTCTGAGGTTCTTGAGAGGGTTACAACCAAATCAAGTCCATTGTTAAGGTCGAAGATGCTGTAGGTATTTCCCTTCTTTGCTGCTGCCTCAGAACGAATCTTTGCCAAGTTCATAATCTTGTCATAAACTCCGTCCTTCTTCTTTGAGCTGTTGAAGAGCCAAAACTTAACTCCATCTTCCTCGTGGTCACGCTCGATACAGCGCACAATCCACATTTCCTTAACACGATTAAGGAATTCAACATCACCGTACTTCTTCTTTGTAGGTTCATCAAGTGACTTTGACTTAAGTTCACGTGCCTTTGCAGATGTCTCACAGAATGGGCATTTATCACCCATTACAGAGCCATCTTTCTTGTTGTGTGTAGGGCACACGAAAGTCTTCCACCCACTAGGTGAAACCTCCTTATTTACCTTAACGGTATGCATAAAAACTTTCTTGAATGGACTACCACCTTCTGGGGAGAATGGCAATAGTCTGATTGTAAGTGTCTTTGTGTCTTCGTTTGACGCAAGTCTTGCTTGTAAATAATTCTTAGTGTCAAACTGAGTTTTCTTAACAGGTTGTTTCTGTTCTTGTTCATACTGATTCTTTACTGCGTCATCATCGATATTGACGCTAAAATTTTTGTTACCCATAATTAAAATTGTTATTAAAAAATTATTTTAGATGCATGCCTAACACATGCTTAAATTATATTGCAAAGATATAAAAAAAATGTTAAAAAAACAAATTTTTCCCCAACTATTTTCCTGATAATTGGGGAAAATATTCTATAGTTCTGCCTCCATTTGTTGTAATAAAGGTTCAATTGCTTCAACATGTTTGGCAATTTCAACAACTGAAGGATTTGGTTCTTGATGAAGAATTTCACACATTCTCATGTGGTCTCTAATAACTTGTGAAGCATCACTAATACTAATTTTTAGTTCATTACATAAACTTCCTAAGTCATCATTACCATAGCCAATCTCATTGATGAGTTTTTTGTATGCTCCCTCTTTTAAATTAATCGTTTTCATTAGAAATTGAACAATTTATCAAGTGTCTGGACATCATCATCGTCAATCTTGAAGAATGTCTTTGCGATGTCATCAGATGGGTTATCTACGTCATCATTGGTGATTGTATATTCCTTGGTTGTAGGCTCTGCATTGTCTGAGTATGCCTCATAACCACCTTGCTTTGCCTTTTCCTCCCAATACTCGCTTGGCTTAACATTGAATGGATAAGAATCGAGTGAGCGTAGGTTAAGCTTCTCAGTCTGGGTTGGATTTCTCTTCTCAAACTCAGCCTTTAATGCTTCAATCTCACTGTTGTTGCTATCAACCTTTGACAAAAGGTTATTGATGGTATCAATCAACGATGTGATTCTTGTATCGACTTTTGACAAATCTCTTCCGATATGGTTCTGCTTAACATTAAGTTTATCTTGTGCTTTGGTCAAACCATCGATGTCAATTGTCTCACCATCTTCCTCACTCATATCACCACTAGCGTCAGCCAAAGGGTCTTCACCACCCATGTCACCACCCATAGGGTCAGCCATTGGGTCAGCTCCTGCATTTGGGTCAGCACCAGCCATAGGGTCTGCTCCTCCCATTGCATTTGGGTCTCCTCCCATAGCGTTAGGGTCAGCACCGCCCATAGCATTTGGGTCTTGAGGCATACCACCACCCATAGGGTCTGCACCACCACCCATTGCGTTAGGGTCTCCACCCATCATTGGGTCTTGACCACCCATTGCGTTAGGGTCTTGGTTTTGGTCAGCACCTGCTTCCTCAATCTCTTCCTCTGGGAATGATGTTGGTATATATGCTTCACTGAGACGCATAAAGTGTTTATGTGCCTCATATAAATTATTTTCCTTAAGATACTTAACGTTAGTTGCCATTGTTATATTAATCGTTCAAAAGTTCTTTATTGTCTTCAGTTAAAATGGTCTTTGAACTCTCGGTTCTCTCGATAAGACCCTTGTCCTTCTTAACTCTCTTTACTGGAGCTGCTACGTCTGCGCCACTAAGTACGCTCTGAGCCATTGCTATCTTTTCGCTTGTAGTCATAACTTCCTTATTTTCTTGAATCTTATTTTCAACCTTCTTCTGAGGTTTCATACTGTTAATATGTTTTATAATAAACTTTCCCATACTCTATGAATTTATTTACTATAAATATCTCATTAGTTGAAAAACAACGATTTATCCTCTATTTTAGATAGATTCGAGATTGAAAGTTCGCCATTTGTTATGATTATAAGTTTGTCTTTGTATTTATCCCAATCGACAACGAATTCATTGTTTGGTAATTCAGAACCTTCATTATCTTTCTCAATCAACTTATTGAGGGCATTGATGGAAAATAGGCAACCATTCTTAACATGCATGACGGTAGCATTTCCAAGATTCTTGATAAATTTGTCTTTATCAAAAGTCTTGAAAGTGACCAAGTATTCACGCTTATTTGTATCGATTGAATAAATGAAAAGCTTCTCAAGCTTGATTCCAAACTCATTCTTGAGATTCTCTATGAATGATAAGATTTTGTTTTTCTTTACGAATGTTCCTATTATTATTCCACGTTCTGTCATTATAATTGTTTCTTCTAGATAAAGTATGGAACTGCATACTTCTTATTTCCAAGCTGTTTTGATAACTTGAAGATGAACTTCTTGTTATCCTCAATGATGTTGATTCCCTTCGATTTAATCCTATCAAGAACCTTATTCATTGGTATACCACAATATTCCAACACTGCGAGGGACAATCCCAAGATTCTCCCTTTGTGTGGGATATATAAAATATTCTTACTTAAATAAATATTCTTATTTTCTTCAGAATTTAATATAATATTATATAATTTCTTTATATTATTATATTTTAACTTAAATATATTAATATAATAATAATTTATATTATTTAATATATTATTATATATAATATTATAGAAATTTTTCAAATCGTCCTCAAAGTCAGAACGGCTCTCGCTCTTGCTGAACGTCCAAAAGACATTCTCATCAAGCTGCTTCTCCAAGATTGACTCATACCTTGGGTCTTGCTTCGCTTTCTTCCAACCTACAATAAGTATAGGCTTCGTGGAGTCTGCCAATGAAATATCATTAACTTGCTCCACAAAGCCATCTATGTTTGTAAGCTTTCTATCCGTAACAATATAACCTAAAATCATAACACTATTTTTCAATATATGCAAAGATATATAAAAAATGTTAAAATTCCAAATTTTTATCCTACATGTCTCCAAATTGTCTTGTAGGTTGAACCTATAGGCTTCTTTCCAGTTCCAGCTGGCATGCACGCATGTACTCCTTGGCAATCATGAGCACTACCCCATCCCCAAGACTTAGGATGTTCACCTTTCTCTGCTAGAATTTCAACGTGTCCACTATAAGCTATAATGTCATAAGGCTGTACAGTTTCCCAACTATAAGGTAACTTCTTGAAGCCACCATTTGTAAGCATTGAAGCAACTGAAGCATCTGAGTTGAATCCACTAGAGTTAGTCATGAATCCTTTCTTGAATGTTCCAAATAACTGCAAGCAAGCACTAACGAATCCACTACAATCTTTTCTAACATTTGTTCCAATTAGGTCACAATATTTTGTTGAACCTTGGTTGTATTCGTGAATATTCTTTTCGTACCATTTACCCATAGTTGCAACAGCCTTAGACCATTCTCCAATATTACCGCTTACAGTTCCTACAGTAGCGCAATCTGCTGGACCGAACTCTGCAAGACTATCAATGTCGCTTATGCTACCACCAAGCAATGTATTCAACTTATCCTTACCGATTTCCTTGTATTTCTTACCAAGTGAGTGTTTCAAGTCATCGCTCAAGTCTTCAACCTTAAACACATTCTTGCTAGCTTGTGCGCTGTTTGCCTTGCTGCCCTTCAAGAAGAAATGAACATGTTGGTTATTTGCTGCCACGTCCTTTGCAGATAGTTTGACATCAACTCTTACGATGTTAGATACAACGTTCTCATCATAAACCCAATACAAGTCATTTACATATCTAAAGTAATCTGGTGTATTCAAAATACAGTCAAATAACTTAGCTAATTTTGGATTATTAGATGGGTCTGTAGCACTAACCATCATAATCTTATTGCTATCGTTCTTGTTTGGATAATAATCATTCTTCAAACCGAATTTCATAGACTCTGTGTTCTGAGCTGTCTGATTAATAGCATTAAAGAACAATTCATATACATTCTCATTCATCTTAGATAGTTCATCCCCATTACTACTTGTAGGGTTTTCGAAATATTTGAAGTCATTAAGACGATTCAACCAGCCCTTTAAGAATTTAGCATTTCCAGGTTTTTCAGCAATTTTTTCAAAATGCCATTTTCTTTTATTCCATAATTCTTGGAATAATTGTCTTCCTTGTCCTGCACGTATTCTTCCGTTAATCGCATTAAGGTCAGGTTGAGTAGCTGAACAGCTTCTGCTAGTTCCCAACACATCTTGAGGATAATAGAATCCATAGCAACCACTACCCCAAGACCAATCCACAAGTAAGTTTGCAATTGATGTATTTTCTATTTCACTTGCTCTCCATTTGTCCCAGAATCCTTTCTTAAAGATATTATCCCATTGTTCCTCAGAAATATTCTTAAGGTCGGTACAAGTCTTATCCTTACCGTAATAGTTTCTGAATGTAGCCAATGTAATACCTCTCATGGTACAAATCTGTCCATCGATATTTCCAGCGTATTCGCCTTCCCATTTTCTAACAATCTTCTTAAGTTCTGTAGATGTTCCGTCTGAGAAAACTGGGAATACTGCATATGGACAATCATTGTCGTTATTAGCCATTGCATTGTTGAATGTAACGCTGTCACTTCCAATGTATTCAGTATCATCACCTTCAGAGTTAATAAATACGTCTTGGACGAATCTATTACCAACTTTACTCATACGGCAACCAGTAAAGGTTGTTGTCATATTACCAGGAGTTATACTATGGTTAACCTTCATAATCATGTAAGAACCCCTAAACATTGGAACATTAAGAAGAACGAAATACATCATAGGTTGTACCCAAGCGCATCCCATCATTTCCACTGTACAAGTGTATGATTGTGCTGTGTATAGGTCGAACATATCTTGTCCTTGAGTACCGTTCTTATTCTTATTGGTTAAGCCTTGCAATATTGCATGTTTTGCCTTGATACTCTGTTCGGTCTGTATGCTGCTCTTAGTGTTAACCTTAACTCTCTTGAAGAAGCTCTGATACTGCTTACCATAGGTTACACCAAACGCTGGCATTCTATAGAATTTACCTTTAGCACCCCTTGTCTTAATTGACATTGGAGTATTAAACTCATCGTTAAGCATGAATCCATCATCGGCATATTCATTGCTATTTACATCTAGGCATTTAGATGGCTCATAGGTATAAACTACCACAAAGTCTGAACCTTTTCTTATATCTGAAAATGCTGTTGAATAAGACAATGGTTTAAACATGTCTTCCATTGCTTTACTATCTGCCAAGTTGATGAAGTTCTGGATACACTTAAACAAACAACGGTTATCACCATATACAGTTCCCAACAATGAAAGAAGGTTAGAGTTTATATCGGTATAACTCAAAATTACATCCATTGTCTTAAGTAACTGTGATGGGTTTATAAGCAACTTATCTCCTATCTTATTGTAATAAGAATCTATGAAGTAGAACTTATAATCACCAGTTCCTCCTTCATCATCAAAGAAGTTCTTAAAATTCCATTCATCTTCATTTGCTGAAGGTATCCATTTGTCATATATCTGCTTCAAATATCTGTAGAGTTCTATTCTCATTTCATTGGTTGTATTCGAAGCAATCTTAGACCTTCTTACCATAGTTCCGTTTGAATCAACGGTATAGTCAACCTTAAGAAGTTGGTTCAATTCATCAATGAAGCCGTTAAGATAGTTCTTAAAGACAGAGCCATTTGAAACCTTATACTGAGTGTAAGTGATTGGTCTTCTTTCATTAACGAAGTGGTTAACGTTTCCATGAACAAGCATAACTGGAAGCATCATTGAATCGGTTAATGTCTTAACGAATTCTGAATTCTGGTTCAATAGATTTCTTCCATTTATAAACTCACTGACTAACTGCGTAGAGTTCTTCTTATAATAGTCATGTCTTCTCTGAGCAATAACAGCTATATTCTTCTTACCATTTGCTGAATTAAGCTGTGTCTTTATGTTAGGGAACTCATTAGCAGCCCAATCATGATAGTACTTAATTAGCACCATTCTAGAATAAACACTGATACTATTAAGATAATCATCTGCGATGTCCTTCAATCCTTGCGGTACATTTATAGTCAACTTGCTTGAATCAATACCGATGTTAATATCTTGCATTGTGGATATTAATGAATCAAGTATTGCTCCAAGTTGTAATACAACGAACCTAGGAATGTAGTTGAAAGTATTTGAACCGCTTAATCTCTTACATAACAAAGTTGAATGTAATTTAGCGTAATCTATACAGTCAATACCCATCAAGAAATCAGTAGGCTCGAAATCCCTATTGCATACTGATGAGCTGTAGTCTATTGTCTTATCTTCCTTATAGTCGAAAATCTCACTAATGAAACAGCTATTTATATGTTTACCACTAATTTCATTTGTAAAGTATTCTTCAAGGTCATCCTTTGAACCAGTATAAGTTAACTTATTACCATCTTCATCTGTTAAAACGTTTCCACTCTTGTCATATACATAGAATGCGCCACTGTCAATGAACTTAACATTAACTGTATCTACGATAGCAGATTTGTTAGATTTTTTACAGAAAGATGTTATACCCTCGTCTTTGAAAATACTTTTATAATATGCCTCTATAGCCTTGTCCAAGCTACAACATTCAGACATGCTTTGTGATATGTCTGTATATGCGCTAAATGATTCAGCTATAGCTAAATCCATCATATTCTTAATCTTCATGTAATCATCACAAATCATTAAGTTATAATGGGCATTATAATCGTTCAAATCCAAAGATGCCAAATACTTAGATGGGCACGACAAGATAACGTCTTTATTTTCTAGGTTTTCACCTGGAGTTTTAAACAAATTGTAGTTGTTTTGAATTGTCTCAAATGAAAGATTCTGAACTGGATACATATAAGAGTTTCCAAGAGACCTATTACACTCATATCTCAATACCCAATTATCTGATGAGAATAAAGCTTTTGGCGTTTGGTCACCTGTATTATATGACCAAGGGTATTTATCACCACTCTTTGATGAAGTGATGGCAGACAAAACATAGTCAGCATTGAAGCTTCCACTATCAAGTTTTATCCATTCCCTAATTTCTTTGTTGTTAGATGTGTTTACACTCTTATAGAAGTTATGCGCTTCACATCTACCTATTTGTTCTGCAAATTTATGCCAATTGTCTTTTCCGAATTGGTTTGCGAAGAAGTTAAGAGAAAGAATGTCGAACATTCTCAATGACACTGCACCAGCGAATTTGTCAATATTTTCAATGACATCTTCGCCATATACATTTGAATCCAAGAAGAAGTCATAAGATGTCAATGGGTATCTAACGACACCACGCTCCACACCATTCTGTTGGTCTTCTCTGTCCTTTCTTTCATCCTCAATTTTCTCGTCAGCCTCTGCTATCAACTGGCGAATAAGTTCAGTCGCATTAAAGAATGTCTCAACAAGGTCAGCTTCCTTAAGTTGGTCTTTGTCCAATGAGCCAATCCATACATCTTGTTGTTTCTGCGTACCGTCATCTTCCGTCACCATTTCAGTAACTCTTGGGAATGGTGGTATAACGTCATTCTCATGTCCTTTCTTCACATCAGACAAGTTACCCTCATCACCAATTGACAAACCTAGGGCACTAGGTGTTCTAGATGAATCAGCCTTTATCTCATTTGAAACTGTGTAAACCATATGCATCAATGTTTCAAAATGAGCCATCACAATCTTTGTGAAATTGGAAATGGTTGGGTTAAAGCCCAAGCTTCCAACTAGTTGTACGTTCTTGTCATGAATTGCCTTATCTTTTTTCTTTGCAGCGTATGACTTGTTAGAATCTGATGTAAGCTTGTCGATTCTGACTTGAATATTAGCATAGCTAACGTTTATGTCAAAACAGTTTAACTTCTGGTTACTTCCATCACCATAAACTGTCTTTAATGTCTTTTGGTGTCTAGCCACTGAACCCAAGTCTTGTTCTCCTTCAACACCCATTCTGTTCATTACCATTTCATCGGCAATGTCCTTTGGTACTGTTGCATTATCAGCATATCCGTTGAATTCGAATGTGTTTTTGTCGTTTTTCGTTACTTCCTTAAACAATGGTGTGTTAAGGTATGCTGAATAATCCTTTGAAAGCTTATCCAATGGGTTTATTCCACCAAATTTCTCATTATATTCGTCAATCAATGCAGCAAGGTCATTGTTAACCTTCTGCATTTCATTTGAGAATTGAGCTGCGTCTTCTGATAGATTATTTGCTTTATTGTCTTTGCTTATTAATACAATTAATCTATCGTATTCACCACTATTTAAAGTTCTTATGAAGCAGCAATCATTTCCATACTTCTTATTAACTTCCTTAATAAGTTGTTCATACCATACTGTATAGGTGTTTTTAATGCTTTCTAGCTGTCTTCTCTCTTCGTCATGGGTATCATCCTCACGTGTTAAAGTTGTATCACTAGAACCAACGTCTCCATTTGTAAGAATTTGTTTAATTCTATTACGAATATCTACAAGTGTCGGCATTTCAACCTTTTCACCATATACATTGGTAACTGCAAAATCACCACTCTGTTTTTTCTCGTTCCAATACTTTTCTCCTAAGTAATCCGCATATGGGGCAGTCAAAAGCAACTCAGTGGCAATATCAGATAAGAATGAGTACTTATATCCGATGAATCTAACTGTAACATCAAAGTTACCAGTTTCAGAATTAAAGTCAGTTTCAAACTTATCGCATGTAACCTCATAAGTAACTGGTCTTCCATAGAAACCCTTAACTGTGATATTAAACTTTGGATAAGGGAACTTAAAGAAACATTGGAAGAAACATTGAGCAACATTTTTGTCGGTTATTCCTCCACTAGCTGCCAAGTCATCAAGACCACTAAATTCCCTTGGAGTAAATAGTGACATACCTCTAACGTCAGTAAACTGAATGGTAATTACTGGTAATACAGCGTTTTCAAAGTCAATGTTAACTGACTTTATACCAATCATTTCAGTTGTGCCGTAGTGCTTGAGGTCAGTAACATACATATCTGCATAGTTTGTTGTGAGATATGGTATATTAAGGTTGTTATGAATACTATCATTCTTAGTAGACACTGGTGGACTAATCAATGTACCACTCATGAAGTTTACCTTTGAATCTTCACCACTATTTTCCCAAGATACGATTATAGCTTGAGAACCGCCAGCAATAGATTGCCCTCTATTACAAAGCTCAGTTGTAATAGAGAGACCAATGCAATAATCCTCTGGATTGATTATCTTATCATAAACTTTACCATCTGTTGTGAGATATTCACTAAAGCTGCTTATGTTTTCCAAGCTGCTATTAGGCTCTACATATTGCACACTTGAATGTGGTGTTGGCATATATTTTTTAATTTAAACCGTATAATTTTACATATTTCTTTACATCATCCTCATAACCTTGTATGGCAATATCCAATGGGTAAGGAATACGAATTTTGCTATTGTTTTCAATCTTATATTCCAAAGAACCCAATGTTGGATTGGCTTGTAGAATCAACCAACCATAATTAGGGTCATTGTAATATTGGTAAGACAATAAATCCAATCTTGTCCTACCAACCTCATAAAATGCATAGCAGTCAGTACCTCTTACTGGTATTTCAATAAAAGGTACTTTCTTGTATCTGCCATCAGAAATAAATGATTTATATCTATTAAAATCCATAGTTAAATCTTTTTACCATTTTCATCAATTTGATATTCAATTGTTGTAGCTTCTCCTGCTTTAACGTTTCTTGCTCCTTCTCCATTAAAGTCATCAAGTGAAATGTTCTCTACTTGTACACTTCCCTTTCTAGCTGGTAGATTAGGATAAACATAGCCCTTGAATTTCTTTGCTCTTCCACTACCGTCTGGGTTGTATTCAACCATTTCAGCACGGTTGTCATAAACTCCAGCATTAGCATAGTAGTTGAATGAAACAGCATTCTGAAGACGTGCAATAGGACCAGCAAGGTCACTACCACCAAGGAATGTGAAGCTAATGTTTATCTTAGCAAACATTGGCATTACACCGATGCCCTCTGGGTTTAAATCCCATTGAGGTTGCTCATATTGTATACTTAAGTTATTAATGATTATCTTTGTATAATAGAAATCACCAAGTCTTAATACACAAACTGGAGGTCTACCAAATGCTAGGTTGTATGCACTTATCTCATTTGGATTACCATGTTCAATGGTTGAACCTTGTCTTGTACACTGATGTAAGAATGTTAACCTAGCATTAAATCCTTCTGGACTTATTGAATGGAATGCTGGGTCAAAGTATCTTATCTTCTCACTAATCAAGTGATGTAAGAATGGAGCTTCCTTATCAAGCAACTCAAAGAATTCACCCTCATTATCGTATCTTTGTACAACACCAGTTTCAGCAGTATCTGATGGTTGTGGTTTTTTAGGTTCTACATAGATGAACTTTCCACTCTTAGGGTCAAACCTATAATTCATCATATCATTCTTTGGGTCTGAAAGTACACTATATGGACTTATTGTAAGACCACTAACAGAAAGATTGTTTAACTTATTGGAAGTTATACCATTTGGAATCTCAACCTTATCAATATTCTGCTTTGCAGGAGTTTCAACCGCTTTTGATACTGATAACTCATTATATTCAATGATTACAGATGCGCTTCTCCATAACTTAGTGTTAAGTTCACTGTTACTACCAACATTAATAACTGGTTTCTCAGTTTGATTCTTAATTACTGGTTGTTCAGCCTTAATACCCTTAAACTGTTCAAATCCTTCAAGCCACTTCTTAAGAGTATTTGCTCTGTTCTTAGCTAGGTCATTGTTAGAATTTCTTCTACCTTGATAAGAAGCATGACCGAAGTACTTAAGACCAGTTATTTCATATCTATCTTTATCAGTTAAAATCTTTTTAAGTTCTTTTGATTTATCAGAGCTTGGTACTACTTTATTTGAAGTTTCCAATGCTGCGAATAAGTCACTAAAGCTGTATAGTGATTCCTTCTCTAATTGGAATTCTGTAACGGCTGTTGCAGAAGCATAACCAGTTGAATTAAGTTTAAAAGACTGTGTATCCAAGTAGCTGTCGCTATTTGAAAAGTCTTGATTTTCATATGCTTTATCAACTCTGTAGTAGTAACGCTTACGATACCAAAGATGGTCTTTACCAGTTAAATTATTACCATATGCACTACCAAGACCCATTGCTTGAGAACCTATAATCTTAGCTAGACTTTCAGCACCGAAAGCTGGTTCGCCTCCATCATACCATGCATTTACCTTAGTTCCATCACCCTTTGTCAAATATTGAGCTTTTCTCTCCTTAGATGTTAAGTCTGCATAAGTACCCTTAATTATATCATGATTTGCTTGTAATACATCAGTTGTGACTGATATACCCTTACTACCCATTTCATAACCGCCATATCCACTACCTATACTGCAATAAACCGAATGTTGAATGTCAGCAGCGAAATCATCTGCATTCTTTGTTATTTCGTTAACTCTCTTTTGAGTACCGATACCATTCATCAAATAGTATACTGGATTAACAGTGCCACCATCATCCTTACCACTATAGTTGTTAGGATAGAACAACAATACTTGTATCTTCTTAGGAGTTCTAGTTGGTGTTTCATCTGGAGCAGGAATCTCTGGTTCAGGTGTTGGGTCTGGTTTCACCTCAGGCTTTGGTTCTTCCTTTGCCTTATAGAAAGTCTGAGGAGTTGCTGTGAGTATATCACATCCTGCAAAGAATCTTAGGAGGGTATTCTCTTGGTTATTAATTTGGTCAACACCACCAACATTACCTTCCAATAGGTCTTTGCCATTGTTTTTCATACCATTACGCTTATGTCCAGTCCAATAGTCAAGTATTGATGGATGGTCTATGATAAGTGTAAATGACAAGTTACCTCTTCTCTCTGTATTGGTATAGGTATAGATTTGTTCACCTCTACCAATGAATTTATTACCATTCCAATCGACTGAAACATCCTCACTAAATGTAATGTCGTAAGGTGGAAACCACATGATTCTACCTCCAAGTGGACCTTTCTGTTCAGGAGACAAACCATATTGGTCATATTCTCTTCTGTTTGTCTTTTCGTCTCTCCAAGCAAGGTTTTCGATTGAGAACATACATTTCTTGATTGAAACTGCGTCCTCATCGTCTTCCTTACCATCGAAATAGTCCTTAATCTTAGCTGTAGGTGCTATGTTAACAAAACCATTTTTGTAATTAAGAACACCGTATTTATCTAATCTTGAACTACCACCATCGAAATCAGCATCACCAATGGTTCTAAATCCACCCTCTCCATAATGGCTTCCCATTTCAGCACTTTCTAGCTTGTTAGCACTGTTATATTTTTCGCCAAATGGTCTAATGAGTCTTCCAATTTGATTATATTGATGGTGATAAGTCCATACTCTACAATATGGGTTATTATATCCATTTTCTGTTGTAGGAGTTACCTTCAACAAATTTCTACCATGAGACATTCCATATTGATTAGATATGGCTGTCTGTGTTGGGTTATCACCACTCCTTGAATCTTCTGAATTTGTATGGAATCTAGCTATAAGTGTTCTATATTTTCCGTGATTAAAGTTGGTGTTTGTCTTTTTAATCAAGTCACAAGTTGGCAACTCTGGACCGTAGCTCTGGATTGCTCCAAAGTATGTTCCAGGATTACCACTATCCAACTCACTTGTCAAACCAATTACCTTATTATTGGTTACGCCATCATTTGACTCAGAATAATGCTTTGTTAAGCCATGTGCTGCATTTCCTTCATGACCTCCAGTGTCTCCAAATTCCATGTTAGGAGTCCATCTATCCAATAGCCTAAGTGGGTCATGATATGGGTCTGCAAATCTGACTGTTGGTGGGTCTTTATAGAATGTGAATTTTGGACAACCGTATTCACCGCCACCATATATCATACTAGATACACTGACTCCTTGTTGGAAATTCCTTCTCACGTGGTCAAAAATGAACGGATAGTCTTTTCCCAACAAGCTGATAGGCTCACGTCCAAGTGCTTGCACAATGAACATGATGTCATCATAAGAGGCAGTCATTCCTATTGTTCTAGAAATGAAGTCATTATTTGTCAATAAATCTGAAGCAGCATTCTTTATAGCATTACCTATATTTTTTAAGCTAGCATCCTTAACATTCATAATATAAAATATAACTTATATTTCCTTTTATTTAAATACTAATTAACGTTTACCATATACGCTTGTTGGTGAAGAGAATCCAGCTGTGGTAGCCAAGTCAGACAAGTATCTACCATTATTGATTCCCTCGTTAATAGAAGTCATTATCTTATTCTTAATCTCAGTCATAAATGCATGGTCGTTAAGTAATTCACGTCCATCGATAGACTTAGAGTAGTTACCAGCGTCAAGCTTCAATGTACCGCTTATATTAATGTTAAAGTCCTTAACCGTAATGGTATTTCCATTTACGCTTGATGTTTGACTTCCAGTTTGTTTGTATATATATTCAGGTTCCTCACCAAGAGAGTTCTTTGGTTTAACTGGTGTTTCTCCATTTGCAATCGCCATAAAGTTCTTTTGCTGCGTTGGGTTAAGAATAGCTTCACCATATTGTGCAGTATCAACTACAGAGCTAGCACCGTTAGTTGTTGAACCGATTGCTGAACCAGCGACTGGATTCTCAATTCCAATGCTACCACTCTTAATGAATCCACCTTTCCAATGCTGTGCAGCTTTAGCACCCTCTTGAGCCTTTTCTTTAGCAGCTTCTTTGCCATCTTCGTTTGCATCCATCCATCCGCTAATAGCACCCCAAATACCACCAATTGTTGCTCCAACAGCAGCACCAGCAGCATTACCAATAACTGGAACTACAGAGCCAATCATACCGCCAAGAGCAGCACCAGTACCACCATATTCAAGTGCTCTTACACCAGCTTGTGACCACTTATGTGTATCACTACCTCTCTCGATTGTACCGTTTTCAACCATTTCATCAACAGCCATACCGCCAAGTACGCCACCGATTGCAGCAATACCACCACCTTTAGCCATCTTAGCACCAGCTTTAGCTAGTTTACCGTAACCTCCAGCCATTCTAACTGCATCCTTATTTGCAGCCTTGAATGCTGTTGACTTAGCATGTCCTCTACCGACATCGTATTTATACATTTGTCTAGCATTCTTGGTAGAATTCTTTAAAGTAGATTTAGCAGAAGCCTTTGCAGCAGCTCCTGCGCCACCTCTTCCAATTATACCAGCGTTGCTTAATCCCTTCAGAACTTTCCATCCTGCGATTGTTGCAAGTAATATCTTCCAATTCTTAACTGCAAAGTCAATGAATTTGATAACGGCACTGAAGAATGACTTAATTGGTTCTTTATTAGCTTTAAGCCAATCATAAGCACCACGAACAGCGATACCCATATCTTTTGCAAGAGGTAGTAATTCACCTTTAGCCCATGCTCCAAACTTCTTCAAATCACCTTGCATTTCAGGGAACATTCCCTCAATGAATTTTGCAAACATGGCAGTGATTGAATCCCTAATGCCTGTTAATATCTCATTAATTGATGAAAGACTCTTAGCGTTAGTCTCCATAATCTCACGGTCAGACATTCCGCTATATTTCATCATTTCTTCAATAACCGCAGGGTCAATAGCTTGTCCAGAACTTAAGTCAACCTTTTCTCCATTTTGTGCGGTGAACATGACCTTTCCGTCCTTAACATCAGATTTATTAATCAAGAAATCAATTTGTTCTTGACTTAATCCCATGTTTTTATAAGAACTGCTTATATTGCTTTCCTTGTATGCATTTGAAGCTTGTTTCTTTGCACTACCAACAAGCTCTTCTGGGTTCATTCCAATTGCCTTTGCAACATTTCTCAAATAGTCTTGCATCATTGGGTCAACTGTTGCAATACCTTTCTGAGCGTCAAACTTAGCAGCACCTTGAGCCATCTTTGTAACTCTCTTCATCAGTGCCTCTGGGTCGTAGTTTGCCTCATATGCCATATCAAGAGGGTTGCCACCAAGTATTGCAGCGTTACCGCCAAGCATATTCAAACGAGCTGAATTCTCAATTGCATCGTCAATCTCCAAGAACTTATCAGCAACACCTTGTATTGATGAAAGGTTCATACCAACCTTTTCAGCTTGCATTGCCATACGAGTAAGACCTTCAATACCTGTGCGGAATGATAGCTTGTTAGCTAGACTCAAATTGTTAGCAATCTTCTCACTAACCTTCTGAGCATTAAGTCCACTCCTAGCAGCAGTAGCGTAAGCTTTAGACACAGCACCAGTAACGGTATCGAGTTGACCACCCATACCGTTCATCATTTCCTCAGTGAACTTGTTTACTGTACTAGAGCCAGCAAGTTTGTTTAACTGAAGGAATTGTTCTGCTTGTGACTCATTAAGCATAAGCTGTCTGCTAGTCGCAACAGATATATTCCTTTGAAGCTCTTTTACTTGCTCTGCTGCCACGCCATACTTCATCGCAAGCTTTTCAGTACGGTCTGTTAAGACCTCTGTATAAGCTTGTGCTTCCTTGGCAGACATACCCATTTCACGAGCAAATGCTATGCCTTCTTGATGAAACTGCAATGCGTTTTTGAATCCACTCTTAAGCAGTGTGTTAAGATAAGATAAAGCACCTCCAACAGTGCCACTTAACACGCCACCAAGTGTCATTGCTAATTGAATTAAAACCTTATTCATTAATCAATTAAATATTTAATTATCAATAAATATGTTTTTTATCATTTTTTAACATTTTATTCTTTGCTATATAAGAAATATTTCGTATCTTTACAAAAAATAAAAAAATAGTTATTATGAGATTTTACGAAGAATGGAACGGATTTATTTGGGAATATAACTCTTTTTGGGAGTACATCAAATGCTTAATCGGCAGATTGGTGGGATTTATCCTTGGAGTGTTAATCGTTTTCGGTTTATTATACATTTTCTTCTATTAATATGGTTATAGCTGAACATAATATTTTAGGTCGTTTTTTCACATATAATGACGAATACTTCGGAGGCGTATTGCCTTTTCCTAAGATTAAGGTTAAGCATTCCTTCAGAGTGTTAGGCTATTTTTCTTGTGAGTACGATGAAGATGATGAAATGTTTAACCAGACAATCGAGATTAGTGATAACTACGATTACACGGATGAACAATTTAGAGACATCTTGGTACATGAAATGATTCACTACTATCTCGCTTATATGGGAATTGACCCACAGTGTCATCATGGCTCTGAGTTTAGGAAAATGGCTAGCGAATTCAACTCAAAGTATGGCATGAATATCACATCAGAAATTGACCTTACACCATACTCAATTAGGGAAGGAAAATCAAAGCTAATGTACACACTTTCAACGTTGTTCTGATATTTATATTGGAACAACGTTTTTTTTATGAAAAAGAATTATACTAGGATAATAAGAGAGGAAATCAATAGGCTTATACTTGAGGCAGTGAATGTTAGTTCATTGTCAAAATATGTTCAGCCTTTGAAGAAATGTAACACTGACATAACGAACATAGGAACAACTAGTAACAAGGAGATAGATAAGTTCCTAAGTGATTTATGTGTGTATATAATTCAAATAATAGCAGGAATAAATAGATGTGTAACTGCTAATAGTTTGAATGAAGGTTTGCAAGACTATGGAATAGAATTCCCAGCAGAATTAGGCGGTAATTTCCCTAATGACTTTGAACGTAATTTCTATCAAGGTTCTAACTGGGTTAATAGACGTTTTGGCGGTAATGGAAGAAGTGGCAGTGGCTATGGAAACGTAAAAGGAAATACCAATCCAAATAGTGTACCGACTGTTAAGCTAGAGGAATCACTTAGAAACTTACCACAAATATCACTTAGATACCAAGATTTAACAAACAAATATCAAAACATAATGTCTCAATACAGTGGTGTAATATACAATACATTAACTTGTATAAGTAATCTTAATACTGAATTTAGACAGCTAAAAACAAACGCCCAAGGTACTAATCCTTGAGCGTTTTTTATTTTATAATCCCATTTCTTCTGCAATATCATCGCCATCGAGTCCTTGACTCATGCTTGTATATTTGGAAATGTCATGTGAGGATGACCCACCTTCATTTCCCTTCATGGCATCATTCCTTGCCTCCATGTATTCATTATATTTGTGTATGTAATATTTCCTATCCATTACTGGCATCTTCATCAATGCCTCATATGGAATCTTTACGTACATGTGACAAGCGAATAATTCATCTTTAAGATTCCTCTCTGCCATCGGAGATATTGAGGAAAACAGAATCGTCCCAGTTAAGAAAGGTCTTAAATGAGCCACCTCCAAGACTCTCAGGTCTTTCAACCACGATGTTAAAGTCAATTCCAGGTTTATTATCATTTATGTACTTTCTCAACATCAACGAATCCCTCGCTGGCATTGTGTTGATATACTTTCTGATGAATTCTCTATCAGTATTACCATTAACAGCCACAATCTGCAACTGCATAGCATTTGTCATAATCTTTGTGAACTTAGACTCATTAGCCTTATTAAGTTTCTCAGTCCATCTTTCAATAACTGAGGTTGCAGCTCTAATAACCTTCTTATCATTTTCAGCAATGTGTTCATCACCAACCAATGCTGCAAGAAGGGTTTCCTTCTCTTGATTAAGCAAGAATGCCTTTGTACCAAGGCTCTCAAGCTCAGTCACCTTCTTAAGCTGCTTCTCTTGTTTTCTTGTAAGATAGCGGAACTTAATAGTATCCTTCTTAATTGGAGTAACAAAGTCGAACCATCCATTCTCATCACCAACAAGTGTAAACTCCTTTGGCTTCAATGTTGTAAGGTCAACGGTTGTCTCAATCTGCTCACCAGTCTCTGGGTCAGCCACAACGATTGGGAAATCAGGACCGTAGCTAGTTGCTCTCAAGAACAAAACAATTGCGTCAATATCGCCACTAACAAGGTCATCAACATTAATTTCCTTATTCATAATCTTATTCTTAAGCAAGAAGTCGATTACAAGACCATCTTTATACAAGTTTGGTGACATGATAATATTCTCATCATAAGCTGTCAAATAAGCAACTGGCAATCTATCCATCTTGCTTCTGTAACATTGTCCGTTACTTGGTAACTGAATTACATCATATTGGATTGATGGGTCAACATCGTTAAATGTAGTTTCTGTTGCAATAGTTGTCTCACTAGGGGTCAAATTGTCATCACTCCAAGGAATGTCAGGAGTTTCCTCCTTAATCTGACTCTCAACCAAATCTTGCTTATTCTTCTCATTCTCTTCCAACATGTCGAATATTGACATATCAGTATCAAATAAATTGTCTTGGTTGATTACCTTCTTATTTGAAGACAATGAGGTTTTCTTCGAAATAGTAGGAGTGGAACTTGGGTCAATCATCTTAATGTGCTCAATGACATCCTCTTGTGCCCTCTCAATCTGCTGTACAGATGCCTTGTTACCTCTCTCTTGAGCTTCCTTCTTAGTTTTCTCAAGCATTTCATTATTTGCGAGAAGTGTTTTGATTTGATTCTCTTGCTCTGGTGTTAATTTCTTCTTAGCCATTTTATCTATTAATTATCTACTAAAGTTATTCTCTCAACGAACAATACAAATGTGTTTTTGTCTATAATATCCATGATTCTACAGTCTTCCAAGATAGCGTATGTATCTTGGTTCGCATTGTTCTTAAACTGTACTTTAAGATTCCTCTTTGGTTCTTTTGCCAATACCCAATCCTCACCTAAATCGTCTTTATACTTGTTAATACTAGTATGCTCTCTAGACCAGAGTGATAATTCGGTTTCAAATTCTTCCTCAGAGGTATCTAAATTGAATTCAACAATCTCTAGGAATTGTTTCTGTTGCGCAAACTTGGTTATGAAGCCATCAACGGTATCACTATTACCATCAATGTCCAATAATTCACCAATACAGCTCGAAAAAGCCACTTTATCTTCGCTCTGAGAGGTTTTCTGTCCAAACTTGTATGTGTGCCCATCTGTGCCTTGAATAAGGCTTCCTGTGCCCTCTTTTGCAGCTAGGACAGAATTATAAACAATGTCCTTACTTTTATTGAAATCCTTAGACATGGCATCTGAATATTCGTTCTCATTGTAATAATCATTGCTCACGTCAAAGTTTCCATCATTATAATCATAGTAAGGTAAATATAACGTAACTTCCATAAATTCAATTTTTTTGAAAATAAATATACAAAAATATATTTTTACTTAATTTTATTGATATGCCTTTTATTTTTCTTCTCAGTCAATGTGACCTTTTTATCCTCGATATAAAGTCTTTCCTTGAGTTCTTTCAGAACCTTATCAGGTGCTTCCCTTATATCTTTCTCCCAAATTCTCATGATTGGTATACCATGTGCTAAAGCCCATTTGTTTTTGTATTCATCAACTCGTCTATTATGCTTTTGCATTGGGTTAAGTTTATTTTCGTCAACAACTCTTGGGTCACTGTGGTAATACCCTCCATCAACTTCAATAATAAGGTTGTGACTTGGGAGGTAAAAATCATAGAACCTACCAATATCCTTTGCCTCAAATTGGTACACATATTTTACTCCTAATTTATCTAAAAAGTTCTTAGCAAAATCTTCCTCAAGCTTAGATGTTCCATATTTCTGGTGATGAGGATGACGCACAGCCCCTCTAGCCGTTTTTGCCTTTGGGGTTGCACGCTTCTTTGATTTATTCTTGATTATGGAAGTTTTACTCTTTTTAATGACTTGTTTCATAAGTAACATCTGAATATGATACCGTCAATAATATTCTATTAAAATCGTCTCTAGTATAATCCACGCTATCTCTTTCAACATTTACCAAATGACAATGGTGATAACGCTCTGTGTAAAGAGTAACACCAGTTGGGTCAAGATAATCAATCGAAACGCTGAATTCAGATGTCATGTCACGATTAAACTTTCTTGCCAAAAGCTCTGCAATAAGTGGGTGTTTATTCTCTTTTATGAAATTAAATAAAGTAATTACAAGCTCTTTATTATTATATAAGAAGTCAACACTTCTTACATAATATTCTGGTATCTCCAATGGTGTTCCAAATCTTACCAAGAATCTATTGCATTGAATGACATTTTCATAAGGATTACATACTGGCAATTTCTTACAAGCCTCATTATACATATCCTCATAGTTAAGATTGTTGTAAGGACTATCGTAAGGCTTATAGACACTTGATAAGTCTTTCTTAATC
>JAEEGL012478222.1_pt1 | contig 62869 bp, 45 predicted proteins | sample 9134231 | NCBI WGS metagenome assembly JAEEGL01 (sample SAMN16246548, study PRJNA631951) | gut metagenome | biome: gut microbiome; feature: rumen; material: fiber-attached | host: Bos | place: Iran: Karaj | collected 2018-10
GAAGGGCCATTGGATGGCTACCAGGAGCAGGCCGGCGAGCAGTCCGGTTATGGCTGCCCTGATGAAGATGGCTGCCTGCTCTGCCTTGTCGCCCCTTCCGAAGGCCTGGGCGGTGCTCCCTCCTGTCCCTGCCCTCAGGAAAGCGAAGTTCCAGTAGAGGAGGTCGAAGAGGGTGGATCCGACTGTAAGAGCACCTATCAGGACGGCAGCGGCGCCTCCCAGGTGACCGGCTACGGCCATATCCACCATACCCACCAGCGGGATGCTGATGTTGGCCAGGATGCTCGGAAGGGCGAGTCTGAGGATTTCCCTGTTCAGTGCTTTCACAGTTGCTAAGTTAGTATAATTCCTGCATCTTTTCTAAATTTGTACGTTCATATGTAATAGCGCCCGAATGAGGTTATACAATTACTTCAGGATCAGCAAGCCGTCAGAGGCAAAGGTCCCCGCGGATCAGGTTGACCAGACTTACAAGAGTCTGAGGAACAAGACTTTCTGGGGCATCACAGTAGCTTACAGCCTGTATTATATCTGCCGGATGACCCTCAGCGTCGTCAAACAGCCGGTGATCGACGGAGGGATCCTCACCGCATCACAGCTCGGAGTGATCGGCTCAGCCCTTCTCTTCGCATATGCAGTAGGCAAATTCATGAACGGCTTTCTGGCCGATTATTGCAACATCCGCCGTTTCATGGGAGCAGGACTGGTCATTTCCGCCCTGCTGAATCTGGTGATGGGCATTTTGGGACTCACACAGAGTACGCTGGGGATATCCTCCCTGGTGCTCTTCATACTGTTCACAGTGACGTGGTGCGCCAACGGCTGGGTCCAGTCCATGGGGGCACCTCCCGCCGTCATAAGCCTGTCCCGCTGGTTTCCGCTGCGTACCAGGGGAACTTTCTACAGCATAGTATGTTCCACTCCATATCTCGGCAAATTCCTGTCGATGGTCCTTACCGGAGCCGTAGTCGCGGCATTCGGATGGCAGTATGGATTCTTGTTCGCCATGTTGGGAGGACTTGCAGGCGCCGCTGTGATATATATCTTCGTAAGCGACACTCCTGAAAGCTGCGGTCTTCCATCGGTACAGGAACTCTCCGGCGAGAAGATGCGCAAATCCGACTCCATGCCGACCAAGGAGCTCCAGAAGCACGTAATCAGGCATCCGGGCATATGGATAATCGCCCTTTCGTGCTCCTTCGTCTATATCACCCAATACGGCCTGTCCAACTGGGGAGTGCTTTTCCTTCAGAAAGCGAAAGGATTCTCACTGACCCAGGCGGCCTGGATAATCGGGTTCTCGGAGTCATTCGGAATCGCCGGGACAGTCCTTTCCGGATGGCTTTCCGACAAGGTCTTCCATGGTAACCGTGCCTTGCCTGTGGCCCTCTCCGGTGTTGTCTGCCTCGCAGCCCTGTGCGCGTTCATGTTCCTGGGCGGATCTGCGGTGATGAACATAGTTTACGTCGGTGTCTTCAGCCTGGCGATCGGTGTTGTCTATTGCATAGTGGGAGGACTGATGGCTCTTGATATAGTGCCCAGGAAGGCCACGGGAGCTGCCCTTGGCATAGTCGGCATCTCCAGCTATGTGGCAGCGGGACTTCAGGACATAATAAGCGGATTCCTGATCCAGGGCGGATCGGACGGCGTCGAGTACAACTTCACTGCAGTTGCCCTGTTCTGGATTGCTGCATGCATAGTGTCGGTAGTAGTACCTGTAGTTGCCTGGAGACATCTCAGGGAGAAGATAGTCTGAGCCGGCCATGATACTTCGCATTTCCCTTGAGTATCTTACCAGTTGGGGGGAGACCCTCGCCGTGAATTTCGGAAAGGTATCCTATCCGATGGAATGCGTTTCTCCGGGCAGGTGGAGCGTAGACATAGACGGGGCTGATTTCGGTCGTCTCCACTCATTCTGTTTCGAGGTCCTGAAGGACGGAGTGCCTGTCCGCAGGGACTGGGGGAAACACAGGCTGCTTGTGCCGTCAGTTTCCGTTCCAAAGGTGCTTGACGTCCGTGCAAAGTGGCAGGACAGGCCTGCGGAATCTCCGTTCTGGTCTTCCTTGTTCACTGATGTGGTCTTCCGCCGTCCTGCTACCCGGTCAGCGCGAAAGCCGGGATTCATGACCGGGGCGGGCAATGTAACCTTCATCGTGCCTTTTCCCGTAGTAAGGCAGGACGAATGCCTTGCCATCACTGGAAGCGGACCATTTTTCAATGACTGGAAGAAGGCAATGCCGCTGGGAGACGTGCGTTTCCCTGTCTGGGACTTGACACTCAATGTCAGCCGTCCGTTCGAATATAAGTTCGTAATCATCGACAAGAAGACCAAGGCAGTGAAAGCCTGGGAGAAGGGAGATAACCATTGTTTGGCATATGTCCCGCCCCGGGATGTGCGCCTGATAGTTTCGGACATAGCTCCCCGGTTCGATGTGCCACGCTGGAGGGGTACCGGTACATCCGTCCCCGTTTTCTCTCTCAGGAGCGAAGACAGTTTCGGGGTAGGAGAGTTCCTGGACATAAAGAAACTGGCCGACTGGGCTGCCGAGACGGGTCAGAACGTGATCCAGCTTCTTCCTGTAAACGACACATCCGCCTCAGGCACATGGAAAGATTCCTATCCTTACAACGCGATATCCTCTTTCGCCCTTCATCCCCAGTACATCAACCTGCCTGCCGCCGGGGTCAGGATCAACAAAGAGTACAAAGAACTCCGTAAGGAACTTAATTCACTGGAAACGCTTGATTACGAGCGTGTGAACCAGGAAAAGAGGAGGCTCCTGAAATCCTGGTTCAGGGAACACGGGCGCAAGATAGCGGAGATGCCGGAATTCCGGGACTTCTGCAAGGTGAATGCGGCCTGGCTCAAGCCATATGCGGCCTGGTGCATGCTCCGGGATGAGTTCGGGACTCCCGATTTCCGCAGGTGGGGTAATTACAGTACATATGGTGCCCGTAAGATAGACAATTACTGCAGGAAGAATGTCTTCGACTATGAGTTCTATTGCTTCGAGCAGTTCGTGGCGGATTCCCAGCTGAAAGAAGCTGCAGCATATGCCCATTCCCGCGGGGTCGCGCTCAAGGGAGACATCCCGATAGGTGTCTGCATGGACAGTGTGGATGTCTGGCAGCACCCCTCTCTCTTCCTCCAGGATTCCCTGACAGGGGCGCCTCCGGACAGTTTCTCAAAGAAGGGCCAGAACTGGGGCTTCCCCATATATAACTGGGAGAAGATGGCCCAGGACGGCTATGCCTGGTGGAAGGCCCGTCTGGCAAAGATGCAGGAGTATTTCGATGCTTTCAGGATCGACCATATCCTGGGATTTTTCCGCATATGGGACATTCCCGCGTCCTGCGGTGATGCCCTTCTGGGACATTTTACCCCGGCCCTGCCTTACAGCGGGAAAGAGCTCGCGGCCATGGGCTTTGACGTCGTGCGGGATCGGGAACTCTTCATTGAGGATCCCCGCCGCAAAGGATGCTACCACCCCTGCATATGCGGACAAGACTCAGAGGGATATAAGGCTCTTTCTCCGGAGATGCGTCAGGCATATGACAGGCTCCATGAAGACTTTTTCTATCACAGGCATGAAGACTTCTGGAAACGGTCGGCCTTGGAAAAGCTTCCCGCCCTTGTTGATTCCACGCATATGCTCGCGTGCGGGGAGGATCTCGGAATGGTGCCCGGATGTGTACCTGAGGTAATGCGTTCGATGAATATCCTCTCACTGGAGATCCAGAGGATGCCGAAGAAGTTCGGAAAAGCCTTCGGTGATACATCGGCCTATCCTTATTACTCAGTCTGTGCTACCGGAACCCATGACACATCTACCCTCAGGGGTTGGTGGGAAGAAAATTCCCGGGTAGCGGAATCATTCTGGTGCGATGTCCTTCACCATGAAGGGGAGGCTCCTGTGCAATGCGGGCCTCAGCTCTGCAGGGAGATTGTCGGGCAGCACCTCGAATCGCCTTCAATGCTGGCCATACTCCCTCTTCAGGATTGGCTTTCAACTGATGCAGGGCTCGCGTACGCCGGAAACCCCGCTGACGAAAGGATAAACGATCCTTCCGTGCCGCGGCATTACTGGAGATGGCGGATGCACCTTACGCTCGAGGCCCTGCTTTCCGCCTCCGATTTCAATTCCCGCCTTCGCACCGTAATCCGCGAATCCGGAAGAGGAATCTAGCCTTCGCGTCCCGGACCGGGACGCGCCGATTAGGAGCGGATGCGACGTATGAGGCGCACCCGGTCCGGGGAGAGGGAACAGGGGCCGTGGTACAAGACACTTTGGATTACCTTTTTGGTAAACAAATTCCAGGACGATAAGGTGAGCGTGTTTCATAAAGTACTGGTAATCAGTCAATAACGTAAAGTCCCTCCCCCGAATTAAGGGGAGGGACTTTGCATTAGATGCTGATAGTCAATTGTTTCCGAATCACGCACCACCCCCGGCGGGCTCCCCCGGCGGGTTCAGGGGGGCTAAGTGCCTCTCGGCCGTCACGCGCCCGGTCCGGGGAGCACAAAAGGAGCCAAGGCAATCCGCTAGAGCAGGACCGACGCTTCGACGAAGGGCTTTCCGCCGCGGGAATCTTCGTCCTTGTAGCGGATCACAACCTCTTTCGTCTCTCCCGGGAGCAGGTGGAAGTAATTGTCCTGGTAGAAGACCGGGAGTATTCTTTTCTTGTCCTTCCCGTCTTTGAGGCACAGCCTGACCATCGGTGCAGGGGACTGCGAAATGTTGCTGATCCGTGCCTTGATCACGTGCATCCCCTCGGAATCAGCTTCTCGCGAAGTACTCACCTTAATCTCAGCCTTCGGCAGGGAGGCTATCTCCTTGAAGTCGCCCTTCCCGCTCAGGTCCTGCCAGTAGAAATTGTCCGCCAGGAGCTCGTCACCTGAAAGCAGTTCCAACTGGATGTAATAGTTCCTTGAAAGCCCGTCAACAGGCTTGAGTTCCATCAGCTCTACAGTGCTGTCCTCCCGGCTGTCGAGCGAGGCGGAAGTCTCATATGCAATTGAACCGTCGCAGTTCAGGAGCTTGGCGCGGGCGGTGAGGCCTGTGTGGTCACCGGCGCTGAGGTTAACGACCTCAACATGGCTGGAAACCGGATTGAACTGGATCCTCAGCGGAGCACAGCCCTTCTTGGAGCCGAAGTACGCCGCTGTCGGGTCGAGGTAATAATCATATGTCTGCCAGACCATAGACGGCCATGTCGGATGGCTCATCCACAGCAGGAGTCCCATCCTGTGGGCGCTGCGGGACTCGAACATCGCCCTATAGCCATCATAGTTGAGCCACTGTGCCCTGGCCGCGAACTCCTCCATGCTGGAAGACGGGCCGAAAGCATCTTCGATCAGTTGATTGAAGGACCCGCAGCTCTGTGCGCCGCTTCGTATGTAATCATGGTGTCCCCAGGCTTCTCCCTGCGGCCACTGGTTCTCCTCACGTAGCATCATTGCCAGGCTTTCCGGATTCGGAACATTCGGCATGCCCCTCTCGCTGTGGAAATGGTCGGCGCCGTTCTTGAAAGTGAAGTACTCTTTCGCGGAAAGCGCCCTGTAAGGCCCGTGCCCCGTAACCACCTGGTCAGCCGAGCTCGGGATGTAGATGATACCCGGATGAAGGGAATCCACCAGTTCCTTAAGGCTGCCGTTCAGGTCGGTCGGAGGGAAGCCCTCGTTGCGCCCGCAATAGAGGGCTATGCTCGGATGGGTGTGAGCCATCTTCACCATAGAGGCAGCTGCTGTCATAAATGGTGTGCGCCTGTCAGGATCTGGACCGTCAGCCGGGTTCGCCAGCCAGAAATCCTGCCAGACGGTCACTCCGTGGCGGTCACAGGCTTCATAGAATTCCTTGTCTCCGGTCATTCCGACCCAGTTGCGGATCATGTTGAAACCCATGTCTGCATGATAGGCCACAGCTGCATCGTATTCGCGGGCACGGTAATTCTGGTAGATCTCCGGGAAGCCCCAGTTTCCTCCGTTCCCTATGAAACGCCTCCCGTTGATGAACATGTCGAGGATTCCGTTCTCGATGGTGTAGGACATCTCCCTGACTCCGGACTTGAAGGAGCGGGTCTCAGGGCTCTTGCCATCGGCGAGGAAGGAAACGGTCACATCGTAGAGCGAAGGATCCCCATAGCCAGCCGGCCACCAAAGCTTTGGATTGTCAAATCTCTGGGTCTCAAGCTCATATGTCACGGATTCCCCACCTTTGAGTACTACATCTTTCGCATATGAAAGCGGCCCGTAGCTGACTGAGATTTTGCCGCTGCGGTCCTCTGCTGAGTGATTCGTGAGGCTTACGCGGGTGGAGAGGTCGGCATATGCGGTTGATGGGAGCGGCAGGTCAGTGTCTATGAATACGTCATCGATTGTGACTTCGCTGTCGTGAGACGTGAGGCGGACATCATTCCATATGCCTATGTCGCGTCCGCGAACGGTAGGTATCCAGTCCCAGCCGATCGTGGCGTGGAAGGTCGGGTTGTCGGCGCCCAGGATGCCCCCGTTGGTCTCGGACTTGTCATAGCCGGTCTCTTTCACCGCGCCCGGGTTGGCGTTCTGGTGGATCAGGACCGCGAGTGCGTTCTCCTCTCCTTTGCGTACAAGGCCTGTGACGTCGAACTTGGCGTCAGTGAAGCATCCGTCGATGCCCCCGACATATGTCCCGTTGAGGTATATGTCTGCTTTCCAGTTGATTCCGTCGAATTCCAGCATAAGAGTCCTGCCGCCGAAATCCTCTGGGACGGTGAAAGTGTCCCTGTACCAGAAATCGCTTAGGAAGTATGACTCCGAAATCTGGAGCTGGTCCATGTCGTAGTTGATCCTCGGAATGGCTCCGATGTTTTCATATGATGCGGTCACCGTGCCGGGGACCGTTGCGGGAAGCCATCCCTTGGGGTCATATGCGGTAGTGGAAATGTTTTCTCCGGCCTCGTTGCCTTCTGCCCTGCGGAGCATCCAGGCGCCCCTGCGTAGCTCGAGAGTGCCGTCACATGCCTTCGGGGCCTCCTGTGCCGCATATGCCATACCTCCGCGTCCGAGAACCTCCATCTCGCTGAGGATGAAGTTATTCCCGTCGGCGCTGCTCTTCATTTCGACTTTCACGTAACGGGCTTTGCCCTTGAGGGCGATTTCATCGGTGAGGTCATCTCCTCCGGGAAGGCTGGCCGCTTCATTCCAGGAAGCTGCATCGTCGGAGATGAGGATACGTCCTTCGACTGCCTTGTTGATCCAGCGGAGGATGACCTTCTCGAGTGAGGATTTCTTTCCGAGGTCGATGTAGAGCCATTCATCGCTGTTCCCCTCGCTCATCCAGCAGCTGTTGAAGTGTTTCGAAGTGAGGATTTCGACCTCGTCATCGTTCCGGTAGGAGTTCTCGTGCCTGTTGTCATATGCGAACTGAAGTGAATGTCCGTCCTTGATGAAGTTCACTTCGCGGACATTTACGAGTCCTGTTTCAGGAAAAGTGGCCTTGTACCATGGATACGAACCGCCTTCGAAGGGGAACCATTCCTGTCCGTCCTGCGATGCTTCGAAAACAGCCTGGGCTGGGCTGCGTCTTCCGTCGGGGCCGGATAAGAATGTGGCATCTGCGGTCATCCTGTCTGCCTGAGGAGGCATTCCGTTGATGAAATGGAATATAACGAAGGGTGGGTTACCCCTGAGGTCCATCCGGGTGTTCCTGTGATTGTCCAGGAGTTTCTCCCTCATATTCTTGGGAACAATGCCGTTCGAAGTAATGGTCTCGAGAATGTAAGGCCTTGTCTCGGAGAGGATTCCGTCAGTCGCGAGCTGGGCTGTCAGATTGTAGTCGATGCTCGATGAGGCCCATGCTGCGCGCATGAGAGCAAGGTTCCTCAAATCATTGCCGGCGTTGGCCGGAAGCGGACCGTCATATTCATCGGGCGATCCGGGGTAGATGCCGGCGCCCCTTGTTTGTGAATGATTGTCAGATGTGCATGCCGCCAGAAGGATGGCGGAAAGTCCGGTCAGGAAAAAATGCCGCAGGTTCATATCTTATTTGCTTTGATTGCAAAAGTAATTGAACTGCGGCAGTTTTCCTAATCATCGGTCTCTTCGGAAAGTAATTTCTGTCTTTCGGCCCTGACTCTTTTCAGGGACTTCTCTCCTCCGATTATGTAAGCGTTTTCTTCCCTGTCCAGTCCGCGTTTCTCGTCAATCTTCTCCCTGAGTTCCAGGAGTTCCCTCTTGTGGTTGATGACCCAGTTCTCGAGGTAGAGGCAGTTGGTTGCCAGGAAGTAGTAAACGACTGTCTGGATGGTCATGTAGAACATCTGGGTGAATGCGGCACTGAGATCTCCTCCTGCGGTGTTCATGTTGAGGAAGGCCTGGACGCCGAATGTCCCCGGGAAAATGTAGGAAACCAGTTTCCAGAACTTAGTGAAACTCGTTGTCGGCCAGGATGTTCCGGTAAGGAAGAGGCAGACAGGGGAGACAACCAGGAAGAGGACGAATACGGTTTCCCTGCGGGATATCAATGTGCTCCAGGTCTCGCTGAAGAAGACGCAGTCGGTCACGAAGAAGAGGATCAGCAGGATTACGTCCCAGTAGTTTCCTCTCTGAGGCAGGCCGAATATGGCGGGAACGATGAACACGATGTACAGGGATACTGCCATATAGACTAGCCAGTAGGCGGCTCCACGTCCCAGGACGACCCTTCCGACTCCATGTCCTGAGAGCCTGTCTGGAAGTGAGGCAAAGCTGAGGTTCTTCTCCCTCTGGGTGCCGACCAGCATTGACATTCCGTAGAACATGGTCTGCTGGATGATGAGCAGGAGGATTGCCGTTACCAGGAAGAAGTTGTATGAGAATGCCCTGTTGTACGGGTTGTTTTCTTCGTACAGTAGTGGCTTTGTCAGCTGGAAGGATTCCTGTCCAGTGTAGCCCAAGGCATTGTAGCGCTCAATCTGTATCGAACCTACTTCATTGAGCATCACGAAGTTGGACGCCATGAGCAGATTCTTGTAGTACAGGAAGGAACTCATGTCTGCGTAGATTGAGAGGACGGCTGTCTCATTGTGCGCCAGTTTCTGTCCGAAATCCGACGGGAAGAGGACTACGCCCTTTACTTTGCGCTCCTGCATGAGCTTCTGCGCTTCAGCCATATTGATGCATTTCCAGGCGACTTTCACCTCCCTGGTGGCATCCAACTCACGTATATATCTCCTGCTTTCAGGGCACGCGGCTTCATCCACAATGGCTATAGGCGTTTCGTTGAGAACCCCGCGCATGTAGAGCACGTTGTACAGGAGAGGATAAGCAAGTCCTGCCACGAAGAATATGAGCATCACGCCCCAGTCGCTGAATATCTGCCGGAGTTCATGTGTGCATATGCCCCAGAAATCCTGGAGCCATTGCCCGAAAAATGTCTTTCTCTCTTTCATCTTTTACTCTTTCGGGAAATTCTGGTTGATGAACGCTCCTTTGAGCCTGGGCAGTATCGCGAGAGGCACCAAGAGGAATAAAAGCATATGGATCGCCTCAGGCCACCATCCCGCGAATCCGGCTCCGAATATGTCCTCCTGGACGTAGAACAGGTAGTAATGCCTCAGAGGGAATGCTTCTGCGAGTCCCCTGATCCATGGAACCATGGCTTCGAGGGGCAGGGTGAATCCTGAAAGCGAGAATCCCAGGACGCTGTAGAGGGCACCTATGGAGAGGGCGAGACGCGGTACGGGAAGGCATCCGAAGAGGAACACAGCTACCGCTTCGCTGGAAAGGACCAGGAGGATGATGGCCAGGAACATGTTCCAGATTGAGCCTTGCATCGGGAATCTCAGCCAGTCGTACATCGCCAGGATCAGGAGCAGTCCTATCGCAGAGAACAGGACGGTGTATATGGCCAGCTTTCCTGCAAGCACGTTGAAGATGGAGCCTCCCGCCGTCTTTACCAGATGCCTGGAAGTCTCGTACTTGAGTTCCATTCCCAGAGTGTAGATGATCATTATTATGATCACCAGCTCAAGGGTGCCAGGGATCATAATGTTTGACAGGTAATAGCCGTAGTTGGTGTAAACGTTCCCTATCTGGTGAGTGTCGATGTCTATTGGGCGGATGAGCCCCATTATCTGATTTTCAGGGACGCCCCTGGCCCTGAGTACCTCCCTCTGGACAGCTCCGTTGGTGAGGTTTACCATTGTCAGGAGATCCTTGTAGGCCAGTGCCCCGCTGACGAAGTAGAGCCCGTTCACGTAGAATGTGATCGAGGGCTGGCGGTTGGAAAGCAGGTCTGAATACATGTTCTTGGGAATAACGCAGAATCCTGCGATCTTCCCTTTCTGCATCTCCAGCCTTGCCTGGGAGAAATCGTCGAATTCGATTACCCTTCCAAGCTGCGTAGCGTCGAGCTGCCTGCGGAAATTCCTGGAAACCGAGGAGTTGTCATTATCTACGACTCCGATGGGCAGGTCCTGTGGGAGGCCACCTTTAAAGAAGGTGAAGAAAAACAGGGCGATGAACAGCATCACGCCGACGGATCCGAAGATATAGATCGGATGCTCCTGTATGATGCGGAATTCGCGGCGGATTACTGCCCATATGTAATTCCATACTCCCATGGATTATTTCTTCTTAGTAGCCTTTACTATCGCTGTCATGCCAGGGCGCAGGCCCTTGACTTCAGTGTTGGGAACAGCCCGTACTTCGAAAGTCTTGGCGTCATACATTCCGGTTTCTTTTGTGGCTTTCCAGGTGGCGTAGGACTCGCGGACTGCAAGATAGTTGACTGTGGCGGTAACCTCGGTGCCGTCGAGGGCGGGAACTATAACCGTAATCTCGTCACCCTGTGAAAGACCGTGGAGGTAGTCTTCGCGGACATTGAAGGTGAACCAGGAGTCTGCGAGGTCGGTCACGGAGATGACAGGAGAGCCGGTTCCTACCAGTTCTCCGACCTTTGGATAGACTTCGGAGACGATTCCGTCGGCAGGAGATGTGAGGTAAAGCTCACCCATATAGCCTTCAACTTCCTGCATAGCACCCCTGGCCCTGTCAACCAGACCCTGGGCAGCCATGCGGTCTTCAACCCTGGCGCCTTCTACGGCCATGTCGTACTGGCTCTTGGCAGCCCTGGTCTGGGCGAGGGAAGCGTCGTACTTCGCCTTTGTCTCGTCATATTTCTGCGCTGAGATTACCTTCTGGTCGTAGAGGTTCTTCACCCTTTCGAAGGATTTGCGCATGACGTCTTCCTGGACCTGAGCCTGCTGCCAGAGCTCGTAGGCTCCCTGGATCTGCTCCTTGCGTGCTCCGTTGCGGGCCTTGAGGTTCTGGGCTTCCGCTGACTTGACTGCGCCCTGTGCCTGGGCCATCTTGGCCCTGACCTCAGGGGAGTCGATGAAGGCTATGGTGTCTCCTTTGCGGACCATCTGGCCTTCTTTGACATACAGTTCCTCAATCCTTCCGGGAACTTTCCCGGATACCCGGTATTCGGAGGCCTCGGCCTCACCCTGGATGATCAGGGGCTTGGGCTTGGAGACGAAATAACCTATCAGGGCGATGAGCACTATGATGCTCAGCAGGGCGATAACGCCGATTACCAGGTTGTAGTTTTGTTTTTTCTCTGACATATCGTTTGTTCTTTTATAATTCTACTTTGTTGCAGGCTCGAGGTCGGATGTGTAGTTGCCTTCCGCCTTCATGAGATTGACATTGTTCATCTGGAGTTCTATGCCTGCGTCTATGTACTCTGACTGCGCCTGGAGCCATGCGGTCTGCGCCTGAAGGGTTACAAGGGTCTCCACGACACCTTCGTTGAATCCTACCGTAGCCTTGCGCAGGTTCTCTTCTGCATTTTCCAGGTTGCTCTCGGCCATGATGAGTTTTTCATATGCCTCTCCCTGCTGCTTGCGGAGCTGGGTTACCTGGAGGTTTATGAGGTTCTTCGCGTCCTCGAGCTGGCTTTGGTAAAGGGTAGCCTCAGCCTTGGCCTTCCTGGTCTTCTGAAGGGCTTCGAAGCCGTGGAAGATGGGGACCTTGAGCATCACTCCGGCGCTGAACATTCCACCGAACTTGTTCTGGAATCCGTTGACTGAGTTGGGATTAGTCCACATATAGTTAGCGACGAGGGCTACCTGCGGCAACATGTCGGCCCTGGCTACGTCCACTTTCTTTTCATATATCTGTGATGCCAGTTCGAGGCTTCTTGTCTCGGGCCTGTCGGAGTATATGCTCTCCATGTCTTTTTCAGGAGTCATCTGCGGGGCGGGAATCTTGTCGAGATTCTCGTCGGCAAGTGTGACCGGGGTGTTAAGGTCGAGTCCGATCTGTTTGCAGAGAAGCATCTTGGAGAGGGTGAGTCCGTTCTGTGCACGAGTCTTGAGCATGTCGGCTTCGTTGGCCTTCACCTTTATCTGGAGTCCGTCCGACTCGGTAGCTACGCCCTCGTTTATAGATATGCGTACATTGTGCTCCATGTCATGGAGAAGGTCTGCATATGCCTGGGCGAGTTTCAGCTTATTTGCGAGGGAAACGACCTGCCAGTAACTCTGGTCAAGGGTTACGAGGGTCTCTTCGTATTTCTGGTCATACTGGGAGCGCTGGAGCTCCTGTGCCAGGGCGGCGATCTTGTTGGCCGCGATTATCTTTCCTCCCATGAATACAGGCTGCTGGAGGGAAACGCCTGCCAGCCAGACATTCGTGATGTCCAGATGAAGGGCGTCATCCATTTTGGTGCCCAAGGCATTCACCGCAGCTGCCATTTCGTCAGTGGAAAGAGAAGAGATAGCTCCAGCAACTGTCTGCCACATCGGGCTGGATGCGAACTCCATTGCCGCAGCCGGATTCGACATTATGGCCTGGGTCAGTCCCTGCTGGAAATTCTGCATCGCCGTGCCGAGCTGCTCTGACATCGCTGTTCCCAGGTTCTGGAGCTTCATTGAGGCCTCGTCGCTGATCAGCGAGATGTCATGACTGTTATACATATATGCGCCGGTCGCGCTGATGTTCGGGAAGTAATTCGCAAGGGCTATTTTCTTGTCATACCCTGCCATTTCGTACTTCGTCCTGGCCTGCTTCAGGTTCTCATCTTCCTGGATCGCCATCTGCCTGCACTCCTCGAGGGTCAGTGTGCGCTGTGCTCCCGAATGGATGGGCAGAAGTGAAAGAACCAGAAGAGAAATCAACAATCTTTTTGAAATCATATGCTGTCTAGTTATTATCATTTGGTCTAATTTCCATTCTTTGTTTGTGCGATGCTTCTACTGCAAAATAATTGCCATTATTCGCTTAAAAGTTAGCATTTTTCATGCATTTATTGTCAAAAGGTAGAATTTTGCGAAAGATTGCGATAATATGAAATCTTTTTGTATTTTTGTAATGTTTTAACCAGACTATTCAAAATGGATTCTTCTTTACATTATGTCAGCATACCCGAACTGAGATCCGCACTGTCATTCGCGGATTCTTCCGGTTTGGGCGATGATTTCTTCGTGGCTGAAATCCAGTACTCCGGAGATCACACTACTTTCCAGTTCCCTTTCCGTCTTGACGGGTACATGGCTATGTTCGTCGTATCTGCCAAGGCGGGACTCGGTGTCGACATAGACCTAAACCATTATGATATCACCGGCAATGCGATGATTTTCTTCACTCCCGGCAACATTATCAGGATCGATGACAGCATCAAGGACCTGGAGGACGAGAAAGACACCAAGATCGTAGTTGTCGCCATGTCCAAAGATTATGTCGGCAACATCCACTTCGATTTCAACAAGCTCGTCGTGGAGAGCCTGTCCATCTTGAATCATCCATATGTGGAGTTGTCATGGTCTGACATCCAGATCCTGTCAAAGTATCTCCTGACAATCAGGGAAGTCCTTGGGCGTGACCTCGTTCATAAGAAGGACATCATGGGGTCCCTCCTGTCATCGATCTTCTATCTGATCGCTTCGCTGTGGACTGATAAGCTGGCTGTGGCACGTGTGGATGTGATAACAGGGGACTCCACCCGGGCCCACAGGGTGTTCAGGAATTTCCTTGACCTGGTGACTGAGTACCATGCTTCTGAAAGGGGGATGGGGTTCTATGCCCAGAAGCTCAACCTCACTCCGAAATACCTTTCCAAGCTGGTCAAGCAGGTTAGCGGCCGTTCCGGCCCGGACTGGATCGACGCGTTTGTAATCCTTGAGGCCAAGAACATGTTGAAGTATTCAGGCTCCAACATAAAGGAAATAGTCTACAGGCTGAATTTCCCGAACCAGAGCGTCTTCTACAAATTCTTCAAGGCACATACGGGAATGACTCCCAGCGAGTACAGGAATTCCTGACCGCGGGGAGTCATTCTCCAATAAAGAAATCTTATTACAGTTCCCAGGCGAGGGCCGATGCACCCAGGATGGCTGCGTCGGACTCTTTCAACTGTGAGTAGATAAGCTTGATCTTGTCTCTCCACAGGGGGAGTACATTGGCGTTCATAGCCTTCTGGATCGGGTCCGTGAGGAACTCCTTGGCATGTGCAAGACCGCCGAAGAGGACTATGGCCTCGGGTGAAGAGAACTGGATGAAATCGGCGAAAGCCTGTCCAAGGATGGTGCCGGTGTACTCGAAGATCCTGATTGCCAGTTTGTCTCCGTTCTTGGCAGCGTCAAAGACGTCCTTGGAGGTGATCTTGTCCAGGCTGCGGAGCTCGGAGGGCTCATCGCTCATGTCGAGCCATTCGCGTGCCGTGCGGGCTACTCCCATTGCTGAGCAGTAAGCCTCGAGGCAACCGGTCTTGCCGCAGTTGCAGGGACGTCCGTTATGGCGTACGACACAAGTGTGTCCGAGCTCTCCTGCGAATCCGTCATGGCCATAGACCATCTTGCCGTCGATTACGATTCCGCTGCCTACTCCGGTGCCGAGGGTGATCATGATGAAGTTCTTCATTCCCTTGGCGGCGCCATAGGTCATCTCACCCATGGCTGCGGCATTTGCATCATTGGTAAGTGCTACCGGAAGGCCTCCCATGGCCTTTGAAAGCAACTTTGCGAACGGAATGTGTCCGTTGACACCCCAGGTCAGGTTGACTGCATTCTCAATCTCACCGGTGTAGTAGTTGGCATTGGGAGCGCCTACTCCGATTCCGCGGATGGAACCTTCAGCGTCTGCATCGGCGATGAGTTTGCGAAGTGCAGAAGCCAGTTCGGCGATGTAGTCCTTTACGTCAGTGTGGTTGTCGGAACGTACAACAGTCTGTGCGAGGACATCTCCGCGTGCATCAACGATGCCGCATTTGGAGGTCTGTCCGCCGATATCTATTCCTATAACGACTTGCTCATTCATATGCTTATGCCCTGGGTTTGCTTACCTTGGAGCCGATGGCGGCGAAGTAGAGGATAAGTGCGAGACCTGCGACGATCACCCAGTAGCTGGGCATGTAGCCGGCCTTGTCAGCGATGGCGTTCTGGATGACGGGGAGGATACCTCCACCGACTACCATCATCATGAAGATACCTGAAGCCTGAGCGGTGGATTTGCCGAGACCTTCAACTGCGAGGTTGAAGATTGCGCCCCACATGACAGAGGTGCAAAGACCGCAGAGGACGAGAAGGAGGGCCGAGAGGGGAACGGTGACCATTGCGAAGCCGTTACCGGTGAAGGCCGGGAACTTGGTCTGTACGCTTGGGCTGATGAACATTGCGCAGAGCACGAGGATGATAGCTACGGAAGCTACGCAGGTGAGCTGGGTCTTGCTGGATACCTTTCCGGAGATGAAGCTGGAGACCAGACGTCCTACGAGCATGAGGAGCCAGTAGGTACCTGCGACGAATCCGGCTGTCCTGACGGCTACCTCGGGCAGCAGGCCTGCACCCTTGGCTGAACTGTCGGCCAGATAGAAATTGAGGGTTCCGGGAATACCTACCTCGACACCTACATAGACGAAGATGGCGATGATTCCCCAGATGAAGTGTTTGAATTTCATGGGGCTGACAGCCTCACCTTCTTCGTTCTGCTCAGGATCGCTGATCGGGATGAAGAGGAGGATGAGGAATGCAAGCGCGAAGACACCCATTGCGAGGAAGAGAACCGGGTTCACGTCAGTGATGGCGGTCTTCGGGGTGAGGGTGCCGATCATCATACCTACGAGCATAGGAGTAAGGGTAGCCATGAGGGAGTTGAAAGTTCCACCGTACTGGATGTACTGGTTGCCCTTCTTTCCACCGCCGCCGAGCAGGTTGAGCATCGGGTTGACCACGGTGTTGAGCATGCAGACGGAGAATCCGGAGATGAACGCACCGAGGAGATAGGTGATGAAGTTGGCCGGCCATGCTCCGACAACGCCGGAGAGGAACTGTACGAATACTCCGAGGAGGCCGACTGCGATAGCGATGAGGGCCGTCTTCTTGTACCCGAACTTCTTGAGCATGTTTCCTGCCGGGATACCCATGAAGAGGTAAGCGAGGAAGTTCATCGCGTTACCCATCATTCCGAGGGTGTTGGAGCCGGCGATCTGGGGCTGCATTTTCCAGATGTTGCCGATAGGAGCTGCGAGGTTCGTAACGAATGCGATCATTCCGAACAAGAAAATCATCGTGATGATACCAACGATGTTTCCGTTTTTCTTTTCTGCCATTTTATGTGGTTTTTGATTGTGAGTATTATTCTGCTAGAACGGGAGGTCATCCACGCTCGTATCTTCCGCCGGCATGTCTTCATATGAAGGAGCCGGAGCGGAAGGTGCGGGATTGTCATATGATGGGGCAGGCGCGGCATATGCTTGTGCCGGAGCTGCCTGGCCCTGGGGCTGTGCGGGGCCGATCCTCCATGCGCGAAGGTCGTTGTACCAGCGGCCGTTGTATTCGCGGGCGCGGATGTTGAACGACACCTTCAGGAGGTCGCCCTCATTGAACCGGTCGAGCTCGGAGACTTTGTCCTGTCCCCAGGCTGTGATGCATACCTCGGAATTGAAGTTCCCGTCCGGGTATTCCAGGACGAATTCCTGTTTTGCCCAGTCGCCGCGGGCGGATCTCCCGGACTGAGCCTGGAGTTTCCGCCGCAGTGTACCTTCTATCTCAAAGTTCGGCATCTCGGTCCTTACTTTTCAGGCTCTACGAAGGGGCTGACCTTTACGAGATCGACCTCGAACTTGAGGGGAGTGTTGGGCTCGATGCCCGCATTTCCCATTTCGCCATATGCAAGGTTGGAGGGAATGACCAGGATGGCCTTTCCGCCCTGTCCGATGAGCTTCAGGCCCTCGGTCCAGCCGGGGATGACCTGGTTGAGAGCGAAGCTGATGGGCTCGTCTGTGGTTTGGTCGAATACGGTTCCGTCAGGACGGGTGCCAACGTACTTGACAAGCACGGTGTCCCTGGAGTCGACAGCCTTTACATCGTCGCCGGGAGTGACGATGGAATAGATGAGGCCGGTCTCACTGGTCTGGTATCCTTCCTTGGTCTTGAACTCTGCGAGGAATTTGTCCTCTTTCTCAATGTTGAGCGCGCTCCTGTAAAGGCGGCGTTTCTGGAGATAGTCGTTGAAGAGTTCATTCATCTTGTTGGGATCGATCTTGAACTGCTTAACGAAGTTGGTGTCCTGCTGGTCGCCTTTGGCATTGATAAAGTCCATCATTCCCTTCTTTACCTGCGCGAAATCCAGGTCGCCGAAATCGTATCCCTTGATAAAGCTTCCGAAGTTGATACCGACGAGATATGATACGGAATCAACCTGCTTTTTGGATGGGAGAAGGCTCTTGGGATTGATATTTCCTTCCGCTACCGCTGCATCGTCCCCACTGGGTGCTGCTTCGTTGTTTTTAGCTGAGTTGCAAGCAACTGCGACAGAGAAAATGAGCACTGCCGCTGTCAATTTGATGAATTTCATATAAAAACGTTTTTTTAAACAAATACTAATCAAGTCATTGGCCCAACGCGGGCCGTCTTGCAAATATCGCAATTTTTATTGTAATAGGCTATAAAAACCCTATTTTAATTTGCCGGGGATTTTGAAATGTCAAAAAAACGTCTTAAATTTAGCTACCAAACTGATTGATATGACCGACTCATCTGCCATCCATTCCAAGTTGAAAGAATTTTTCGGCTACGATTCTTTCAAGGGAAACCAGAAGGCAATCATCGACAACCTGCTCGAAGGAAAGAATTCTTTCGTACTGATGCCTACTGGGGGTGGTAAATCCTTGTGCTATCAGCTGCCGGCCCTTCTTATGGAAGGGACTGCGATCGTCATATCCCCGCTCATCTCCCTGATGAAGAACCAGGTGGATGCAATTCGCGGATTCGTCTCCGGGAACGAGGGCATAGCCCACTTCCTGAACTCCTCTCTCAACAAGGCAGCCATAAGCGCCGTCAGACAGGACCTTGTCACCGGGGTTACGAGGCTTCTCTACGTTGCTCCCGAGTCCCTCACGAAAGACGAGAACATAGCCTTGCTCAAGGAGATAAAGATCTCGTTCTATGCAGTTGACGAGGCGCATTGTATCTCCGAGTGGGGGCATGACTTCAGGCCTGAATACAGGCGTATCAGAGAGATCATCAGTGTCATCGGGAATGCCCCGGTGATAGCACTCACTGCTACAGCTACGCCGAAGGTGCAGCATGACATCCTGAAGAACCTCGGGATAGAGGATGCCACGGTGTTCAAGTCCTCCTTCAACAGGCCTAACCTTTACTATGAGGTGAGGGAGAAGGTCGATCCTGAGAAACAGATAGTCAAGTACATAAAGCAGAATCCCGGGAAGTCCGGAATCATCTATTGCCTCTCCAGGAAGAAGGTGGAGGAACTGGCTGACCTTCTGTGCCTTAACGGGATCAAAGCCCTTCCTTACCACGCCGGTCTCGATGCCAAGACCAGGGCCGACAACCAGGACCGGTTCCTGATGGAGGACGTGGACGTTATAGTGGCTACGATCGCCTTCGGAATGGGAATCGACAAGCCGGATGTCCGTTTCGTCATCCACTATGACATTCCAAAAAGCCTGGAAGGCTATTACCAGGAAACCGGACGTGCCGGACGCGACGGACAGGACGGGCAGTGCATAACTTTCTACAGTTACAAGGACATCCAGAAACTCGAGAAATTCATGCAGGGGAAGCAGGTTGCCGAGCAGGAAATCGGACAGCAGCTCCTGAATGAGACCATAGCATATGCCGAGACATCCGACTGCCGCCGCAAGGTGCTTCTCAATTATTTCGGAGAAGATTATCCGGAGGACAACTGCGGGGCGTGCGACAACTGCCTCTATCCGAAGAAGAAGGTGGACAGGAGCAAGGAGATGTGCCTTCTCATAGACCTTGTGGAGTCCCTTCCCGAGCATTTCAAGATGGAACACCTGGCGGCCATCCTGGCGGGGAATTCCAATTCCCTGATCAAGTCCTACCACCATGACCAGCTGCCGTTCTTCGGGGCCGGAAAGGAGCATGATGCCAAATTCTGGTGCATGCTCATGCACCAGGGACTTATCCTCCATTTCATTTACAAGGAAATAGAGAAATTCGGGCTGATCCATGTCACCGACAGCGGGCGCAGTTTCAGGGCGGCTCCAAGCCCTCTCATGCTCCCTGATGCCACAAAGGTGGAGGCCGGAAACGGGGATGACGACGATGATGCAGCAATAGAGTCGGTTGCCAAGAGCGGTTCCGCCGGGGGAGACCAAGTCCTCCTTTCGATGCTGAAGGATCTCCGCCGCGACATGTCCCGGAAACTTCATCTCCAGCCTTGGATCATATTCTCCGATCCGTCACTCGCGGACATGAGCATAATGTATCCGATAACCCCCGAGGAGCTCAGGCGCTGTCAGGGAGTGGGCGCCGGAAAGGCCCAGAAATTCGGGGAAGAGTTCATCAAGCTCATAGCGAAATATGTGGAGGAGAATGAGATAGAACGTCCGGAGGACTTCGTCCTGAAGGCTCCTCCGAAGAAGTCTGCCAACAAGATCTTCATCATCCAAAGTATTGACAGAAGGATGGAACTGGAGGACATTGCTGCTGCCAAGGACCTTGAGATGGACGAACTGATCAGTGAGATCGAAGCCATAGTTTCCGCCGGGGCCAAACTTGACATCAATTATTATATTGAGGAGAACCTGGACGAGGATGTGGTGGACGAGATCTACGCCTATTTCCGCGATGAAGCAGCCTCTGATTCTGTGGAAGAGGCGGTCGCCGCCCTTGGAGGGGACTTTACGGAAGAAGAGATCCGCCTGGTCAGGATCAAGTTCCTCTGTGAAGTCGCAAACTGACGTCCGGAGGTGCGCTCAGACAGTTTCAATAAGACCATTACCCTACAGGACGCCGTCAGGCTTTCAGGCCCGATGGCGTTCAATATCATGCTGAAGCCTGCGGGTTCGCTCTGCAACCTGGACTGCAGCTATTGCTATTATCTGGACAAGTCGGACATCTATGGTGGACATGAGCCCCGGATGACGGAGGAGATGCTCGAGACCGTGGTGAGGGAGTACATCAATGCGAACGATGTGGAAGAGGTCTCTTTCAACTGGCACGGAGGGGAGCCCCTGATTCTCGGCCTGGACTTCTACCGGAAGGCCCTGGAATTCCAGAAACGCTATGCCGGGGGTAAAAAGGTCCTCAACACCATCCAGACCAACGGCACGCTCATTACCAGGGAATGGGCCAGGTTCTTCGCAGAAAACGGATTCCTGACAGGGATTTCAATCGATGGCCCGAAGGACGTCCATGACCGGTTCCGGAAAGACAAGGGTGGCGCCCCGACTTTCGACAAGGTAATCCGCGGTTTGCATATGCTTCAGGATGCCGGAGCGCAGTTCAACACGATGTCAACCGTGAACAGCGCCTCGGAGGGAAGGGGATTGGAAATCTATCAGTTCCTCAAGTCGCTGGGCAGCAATTATATGCAGTTCATGCCCGTGGTCGAGCATGTGAAGTACCCGCTCCGCGCGGGCGGTAAGCCCGACAAACGCGCCCGCCCCCACATTGTCAGTCCATATGAAGAGAACGCCCTCCTGGCGCCCTGGTCGGTCAGCTCCGTTGCATTCGGGAAATTCCTGTGCGAGATCTTCGATTACTGGGTGCGCAATGACGTCGGCAGGTGCTTCGTAATCACTTTCGATGCGGCGCTCGCGAACTGGTGCGGAGTCCAGTGCGGAACCTGTGTTTTCGCGCAGACCTGCGGAGGCAATTCCGTGATAGAGCACAACGGGGACCTTTACCCCTGCGACCATTTCGTGTATTCCGGGATGAAGCTCGGAAACATATGTGAATCAAGTATAAGGGAAATGATGGCGTCCCCTGCGCAGGTCAAGTTCGGCATAGACAAGCGCAACACCCTTCCGCGCAAATGCCGCGGCTGCAAATATCTCTTCGCCTGCTCCGGGGAATGCCCGAAACACCGTTTCAACAAGACGGATTCCGGAGAGACCGGTCTGAACGCCCTGTGCGACGGCTACTACATGTTCTTCAACCATGTAGCCCCATATATGGATTATATGAAAAGCCTCCTCGAAAAGCAGCTTCCTCCCGCCCTCGTCATGCCCTGGGCGAGGGGACAGATCCCTAGAACATCTCCTTGATCTGGTAGTCGTTGCGGCCGGAGGAGGAGCGGGAGATCATCTCGCATATGAATCCGGCGAGGAAGAGGAGGAATCCCAGCACTACGGCCACTAGGGCCAGGTAAAACAGCGGCTGGTCAGTGACCGCCCTATAGGGGAGTCCGTGGGACTGATGCACCAGCTTCGCGGCGATTATCCATATGGTCATGATGAATCCCACTATGAACATCAGAAGGCCCGGATAGCCGAAGAAATGCATAGGCTTCTTCCCGAAAGTGCTCAGGAAAGAAAGTGAGATAAGGTCCAGAAGCCCGTTCACGAAGCGGTTCATCCCGAACTTGCTCTTGCCGTATTTCCGTTTCTGGTGGAAAACCGGCTTCTCCCCGATCCTGTCGAATCCTGCGTTCTTGGCGAGGTAGGGGATGTAGCGGTGCATCTCGCTGTAAACCTCTATGTTTTTCACCACCTCGTTCCTGTAGGCCTTCAGCCCGCAGTTCATGTCGTGAAGGGATATTCCCGTGACCAGCCTTGCGGTAGCGTTGTAGAGCTTTGACGGCAGGTTCTTGGTGAGCTTGTTGTCCTGACGGTGCTGCTTCCAGCCCGACACCAGGTCGTAACCTTCCTCCAGGATCATCCTGCGCATTTCGGGGATCTCTTCGGGGGAGTCCTGAAGGTCGGCATCCATTGTCACGACTATTTCGCCCTGCGCCATCTTGAACCCCTCGTACAGGGCTGCGGACTTTCCGTAATTGCGCCTGAAGCGGATGCCGTGAATGGCCGGATTCTCCGCTGAAAGGGCCTTTACAGTGTCCCAGGACCCGTCGCGGCTCCCGTCATCAACCATTATGATCTCATATGTGTATCCTTCCCCGGACATTACCTTCGCTATCCACTGAGTAAGCTCGGGAAGCGACTCGTTCTCGTTGAGGAAAGGTACTATGATGGAAATATCGAGAGGATAAGTCATATGCTGCTAAATATCGTCGTCGTCATCTGCTTCTACCTCGGCGAAGGGGTCGGCCTTCGGAATGTTCTTCGAAAGAATGGCGGAGAGGATTACTCCGAAAAGGAAGCAGTATATAAGGGTGGTGAAGAAAGATATGACCGGCATCTTGGGCTCCATGGCGGTAAGGGCCTCCTGGGAGTTGGAATCCAGCATCGGGCCCATCTGCTCGAAGAGCTGGTCGAATGTCTCCGAAAGGGAGTCCGGAGATATGTAAAGCATATTTATCAGGGTGAAGGCGGAGCAGATGAGTGCGGAGAAAAGGGCGATCCAGACTCCCAGACGGAAGGTATCTGCACCGATCACGCCGTCATATCCGGCCACCAGCTTTTTCATGAAGAAACGCATCAGGAATATGCATCCCAGGAATTTGGCGAGCCATAGGAAGAATCCCAAAACTCCGGTGATAGCGGGGCTGTCTATCTTCCCTGCGAACTGGGAAGCAAGCATGAATAAAATAGTTACCAGCCCCAGGATGAGCCCGTCCTTTCCGGCTTCGTTCCTGATTATACTGTTGTTGATCTTTTCCATTTAAAGTCAGTGAATAGGTTTAGTGATTTACAAAGTTACAAAAAAGTCTTATATTTAGGCATGAAAAAGATTTTGATAATTCTCGTTGCGGCTCTCTTCTCCGTTATCGACGCGAAATCCGCGCAGGAGGAAGCCCGTCTTCTCAGGTTCCCCTCTACCAATGGCAGTGAAATCGCATTTTCATATGCAGGAGACATATGGACAGTCCCGGTTTCAGGCGGTCTGGCGCGGAGGCTCACATCGCATATCGGTTTCGAAGCCTTCGCCCGTTATTCCCCTGACGGGAAGAAGATAGCGTTCACCGCGGAGTACGACGGTAACCGTGAAGTCTATGTCATGCCGTCTGAGGGTGGTGAGCCCAGGAGGCTGACGTTCACATCCACCAACTCGCGTGACGACATGGGCGACAGGATGGGACCAAATAACATCGTAATGTGCTGGACTCCTGATGGTTCCGGGATCGTTTACCGCAACCGTATCGGGGACGGCTTCCAGGGAAAGCTCTGGATAGTGCCGGCGGAAGGCGGCATGCCCGAGGAGATCCCCCTCCCGGAGGGAGGCTTCTGCTCATGGTCGCCGGACGGCAAGACCCTGGCCTACAACAGGGTGATGCGCGAGTTCCGTACCTGGAAATATTATCGCGGCGGAATGGCCGACGACATATGGACATATGACACAAAAGCGAAGAAGGTGAAGAGGATAGTGGAGAACAATGCGCAGGACATATTCCCTATGTGGATCGGCAAGGAGATCTTTTTCGCCTCCGACAGGGATATGACCATGAACCTCTTCAGCGTTGATCCCGCCAGCGGTAAGGTTACCAAGGTGACGGACCACACCGATTATGATGTCAAGTTCCCCAGCACCGACGGGAAGACCATAGTCTATGAGCAGGGCGGATGGATCTGGCGCTTTGATCCTTCGACCCGCAAGTCGACCAAGGTCAGCATTACCCTGGGGGCTGAGGATGTGCAGGCAAGGCCCTCACAGGTAAATGTTTCCAGGAACATTACCGCCGTCAGCATCCCGTCTTCCGGGAAGAGGATGGCCGTTACCGCCCGCGGCGAGGTCTTCGACGTTCCGGTAGGACAGGGTGTAACCAGGAACATCACCCGCACTTCCGGAGCCAACGAGCGGGGTGCGGACTGGAGCCCTGACGGCAAATGGATCGCTTACATCAGCGACATTACCGGTGAGACTGAGGTCTGGGCCAGCCCCTCCGACGGGGGTGACCCGGTTCAGCTGACCAAGGATAACGACACATATATCCGGTCGCTGCAGTGGACTCCTGACGGAAAGACCATATTATACACCGACCGTGAGAACAGGCTGGTGGCTTTGGATTTCGCTTCGAAGTCCAAGAAGGTGCTGATGCAGAATCCCGAGGCTGAATTCCGCGGAGTGTCCGTTTCCCCGGATTCGAAATGGCTCGCTTACACCAAGCCTTCTGAGAACGACATGAGCGTAGTGTTCGTTTACAATATCGCCTCCGGAAAGGAGATACAGGTCACCGAGAACCTCTACGATTCCTATTCTCCGGTTTTCTCCTCTGATGGCAAGTACTTGATTTTCGGCTCTTACCGCGACCTGCGTCCTACTTACAGCCAGGTGGAATGGAACTATTCATATAGTAATATGGGCGGGGTTTATCTTGCCATCCTGGGCAAGGACACTCCTTCCCCGATGCTTCCTTCAGATCAGGAAGTCCAGGCTGAACCGGAGAAGAAGGCCGACGCCGGAAAGGGCGGAGACAAGTCCGGTGACAAAGGAAGCGACAAGGCCTCAGAGGCCGGTAAGGCTTCGGTTGAGGTCGATGCCGACGGGATAGTCGACAGGATAATCAAGCTCCCTCTCTCCGATGGATCTGCGAGGGGATGGTTCTGCGATGGCAAGAAACTGTGGTTCAGCTCCCGCGGTTCTACCATGGTCTTCGATTTCGCTACCCAGAAGGAGTCCAAGGTGGCCGATGCGGCCTTCTCTGCATCGTTCGGCAGCAAGAAAGCCCTGTTCTACAAAGGGAATAATTATTATGTGGCTAACTTCCCGGCCGACCGGGTGAATCTCGAGAATCCGGTGGATATCAGCCATCTGACCGCTACCGTGGACTGGAGCGAGGAATGGGCCCAGATATTCGACGAAGTGTGGAGGGCTTTCCGCGACGGTTATTACCTTAAGAATATGAACGGGCGCGACTGGAATGCAATCAAGGCTAAATATGCCCCGCTCGTACCATATGTAAAAACCAGGCTCGACCTGAACTATTTGATCGGCGAGATGATCTCCGAGGTCGCCACAGGCCATGCATATGTCAGTCCGGGGGCATATCCTAAGCCCGAGAAGATTTCCATGGGCCTGCTTGGGGCGAAGCTCAGCCGGGACAAGAGCGGTTTCTTCCGTATCGACGAGATACTTCCCGGCGAGTCATACAGGAGCGAACTGCGTTCTCCTCTCACCGAGCCGGGCGTAGGAGTGAAAGAAGGGAACTACATCACAGCCATAGACGGAGTCCCCGTCAACACCGTGACGAACATATATGAACTTCTCCGCGGTAAGGCTGGCGTCCTGACCGAGCTGACTGTGAACACGTCCGCATCCAAGGGAGGGAAGAAGGTGGTAATCAAGCCTATAGCTGATGAGTATATGCTTTATCACAACCAGTGGGTGATGAAGAATCTCAAGACCGTGGAGGAGAAGTCCGGCGGCCGTGTCGGTTACATCTACATCCCGGACATGGGCCCTGAGGGACTCAACGAATTCGTGCGTCTGTACTATCCTCAGCTTACCAAGGAGTCCCTGATCATAGATGACAGGTCCAACGGCGGCGGAAATGTCTCACCTATGATTATCGAGAGGCTTCAGAGGACGGCTTACAATATGACCATGCGCCGTGGCTCCACGAAGGTTTCTCCGGTTCCTGAGGGCACCCAGACAGGTCCTAAGGTGCTTCTTATCGACAAGTATTCGGCATCGGACGGTGACCTCTTCCCGTGGCGTTTTAAGGCCAACAACCTGGGAACGGTCATCGGTACCCGCACTTGGGGAGGCATCGTGGGAATCAGCGGCCCGCTGCCGTACATCGACGGGACTGACGTACGCGTTCCGTTCTTCACGAACTATGACGCCAAGACCGGTGAGTGGATAGTGGAGAACTACGGAGTCGAACCGGACATCTATGTCGACAACGATCCTGTGCAGGAGTATTCCGGGAAGGACCAGCAGCTGGAGAAGGCCATAGAGGTTGCTCTCGAGCAGCTCAAAGACCGCAAGCCGCTTCCCGGAGTCCCTGCACCGCGTACATTCAAAGACCTCGGTCTCCCGCAGCCTGACGACTCCAAGTAGCCGTAGGAGCTTGAGGGTCCTTGGGAGGTGCATGGGGTGTCCGGGGAACTCCGCTTCGCTCCGGCCCCTCCCAACGTTTCCTGCGTCCCCGCAAGCGGGAACTTGTATCCGTCGGGCCCCTCCCCCTACCCGTGTCCGGGGGTGGACACGCCCCCGGACACCCCATGCTCCTCCCAAGGGTCTCAGGCGGCTGGATGCCTAGCGGTAGAGAGGGCCGAAAGTCTGGCAGGCGCGGTAATCAGCACCTTCCTTGTCCATTCCAAAGGCGTCCCAAGTAGAAGGACGGTAGATCTTGTCCTCAGGCACATTGTGCATGCAGACCGGAATCCTGAGCATCGAAGCCAGGGTAATCAGGTCGGCACCGATGTGGCCGTAGGTGATGGCTCCGTGGTTGGCACCCCAGCAGTTCATCACTGAATAGACATCCTTGAACGGACCGTTTCCGGTGAGCCTCGGAGTGAAGAAAGTGGTCGGCCAGGTCGGGTCGGTGCGCTTGTTGATTATCTCGAAAGCTTCCGGATCGATGTCCACTGACCATCCTTCTGCGAGCTGGAGGACAGGACCGAGTCCCTTGACCAGGTTGAGGCGGCACATAGTCAGGGGCATTCCGCCCTTGGAGACGAACTGTGAGGAATAGCCGCCGCCGTGGAAGTAGAAGCGGTCCGCCTGATACCAGTGTGTGGCCTTGAGGCAAGCCTCCATGTCCTTTTCTCCGACTTCCCAGAAATGCTTCATCTCGGGAGTTCCGTCGGCTGCTTTCATCTCGCCGGTAGCATCCAGGGTAGTGGCTCCGGAGTTGTGGAGATGCAGGAAACCGGGAGCGCCGATGCCGGTGAGTTCTTTTCCGGTAACCCTCTTGTAAGCCTCAGGAGACCAGTAGGTCCTGACGTCGGAGAACATCTGTCCGCGGTTGGTCAGAAGGTGCATGAGCATCATCGAGGTGCCGTTGAGGGTGTCATTCTCCGTGGCGAACGGGATAGCCTCACGGGGACCGTTCCAGTCGAAGGAGGTGTTGATTATTGCCTCTGCGAAATCTCCGTTGGTCATGAAATCGGTCCACTGCCTCTGTCCCTGGAAACCTCCGGTAATGGCGTTGTGACCGCAGGACTCTTCTACGAAGCCCATTTCTGCAAGTTTCGGATTGCCGTGCATCAGGTCGCGGAAGATCAGGGCCATCTTGATTGAATATGCCCAGACTTCTTCGCATTCCTCTCTGTTGTACTGCAGTTTGGGGGTGTTGTGGTCTTCACCTTCATTGGGTTTGCAGTATTTGTTCACCCATGCGAGGGCTATTTCATATTCTTCATGGTCATATATGCCCATATTCACCCTGCGGATGATTTCGGAGCAGTCGACATATTCGTTCCTCATTCCGAGCCACTCGCGGAAAAAGTCGGGGTTCGGGATGGAGCCGGCGATTCCCATCGACACGGTTCCGATGGAGAGGTAGGATTTGCCCCTCATCTGCATTACCGCAATCGCAGCGCGGCCCCAGCGGAGGAGTTTCTCTTCCACGTCTGGGGTGATGCCGGTGGCGGTATTGTCCTGAACATCACGGCCATATATGCCGAAGGCCGGGGTGCCTTGCTGGCTGTGTACGGCAAGTGCGCATGCTAGATAGACCGCGCCCGGACGCTCAGTGCCGTTGAAGCCCCATATGGCTTTGGGCATCATGGGATCCATGTCGGTGGTCTCGGCTCCGTAGCACCAGCATGGGGTCACGGATATGACTGCGCCTACGTTGTTGGCCTTGAATTTCTCAGCTGCTGCCGCGGATTCGTCTACGCCGCCGATAGTGGTGTCTGCGATGCAGCATTCTACCGGACAGCCGTCGCTGTACCTCAGGTTCTTGGCGTAGAGTTCGGCTAAATGTATGGCCATTCCCATGGTCATGTCTTCGAGTGATTCGCGGACACCCATGCGGCGTCCGTCGATGATAGGCCTGATTCCTATTTTAGGGTGGTTGTTAGAAAACATGTTATTGTGATTAAATGTGTTTTTTGTTTCAGTCTTTAAATATACTCAAAATTCACGGAATCCAGCTTTTTTAGGGACAAAAAAATGAAAAGGGCCTTCGATTTGCACAGGTCGTGCTGAATAGCTAAATTTGCAGGTTGGACTATAATTATATGACAATCTTGGTTTGAGATTATGATCGACATTACTTTTCCAGATGGAAGCGTACGCCAGTACAATGAAGGCGTGAACGGTTATGAAATAGCGAAGAGTCTCAGTGAGGGGCTTGCCCGCGAGGTGCTTGCAGTCGAGATCAAGGCTGCTGATGATGATTCTGCAGGAGACGGCGAGGTCGTGGACCTCACCCGTCCCATAACTGAGAATTCGTCAGTCAAGTTCCTGAAGTGGGAAGATGAAGGGGCCAAGAAGGTTTTCTGGCACACTTCGTCCCACCTCATGGCTGAAGCTCTCCAGTTTTTCTATCCGGGCATCAAGTTCGGAATTGGACCCGCCGTTGACAATGGTTTCTATTATGATGTCGATCCGGGTGAGGGAGTACAGATTACCGATGCTGACCTTCCGAAGATCGAGAAGAAGATGCTCGAGCTTGCCAGGACAGGCGAGACCCTCAAGAGGACGAGCGTGTCCAAGGCCGATGCGATGGAGTATTTCTCGGGCAAAGGCGACCAGTACAAGTGCGAACTGATCTCGGAACTTCCTGACGGCAGCATTACTTTCTACGAGAACGGAACTTTCACCGACCTTTGCCGCGGTCCTCACCTGATGAGCACGGCTCCTATCAAGGCTGTGAAACTGACTTCCATCGCCGGAGCATACTGGCGCGGCGACCAGAACCGCGACCAGCTTACCAGGATATATGGTATCACCTTCCCGAAGAAGTCGATGCTGGATGAGTATCTCGTCCTCCTCGAAGAAGCCAAGAAGAGGGACCACCGCAAGCTCGGCAAGGAGATGAAGCTGTTCACCTTCTCTTCGAAGGTCGGCCTCGGACTTCCGCTGTGGCTTCCCCGTGGCGCCTCCATGCGTTATCAGCTCGAGTCATTCCTCCGCAAGAAGCTCCTTGAGCAGGGCTATCTGCAGGTAGTTTCCCCGCACATCGGCAGCAAGCAGCTCTATGTCACTTCAGGGCACTGGGCCAAGTACGGGAAGGATTCCTTCCAGCCGATAAAGACCCCGCAGGAAGGCGAGGAGTACATGCTCAAACCTATGAACTGCCCGCATCACTGCGAGATATTCGCCTCCGAGCCCAGGTCCTACAAGGATCTTCCTATCCGTCTGGCCGAGTTCGGGACCGTTTACCGCTACGAGCAGAGCGGAGAGCTCCACGGACTGACCAGGGTCCGTTCCTTCACCCAGGATGATGCGCATATGTACGTCCGTCCCGACCAGCTCAAGGATGAGTTCAAGAAGGTTATCGATCTGATACAGTACGTGTTCGACGTCTTCAAGTTCGACAAGTTCACCGCGCAGATTTCGCTTCGCGACAAGAAGGACCGCAGCAAATACATAGGCAGCGAAGAGAACTGGGAGAAGGCTGAAAGGGCCATCATCGAGTCCGCGGCTGAAAAGGGACTCCCGGCAGTAGTGAAGTACGGCGAGGCAGCATTCTATGGCCCGAAGCTCGACTTCATGGTCAAAGATGCCCTCGGAAGGGAGTGGCAGCTGGGTACTATTCAGGTTGACTACAATCTTCCGGAGCGCTTCCAGCTCGAGTACACCGACACCGACGGGTCAAAGAAACGTCCCGTCATGATCCACAGGGCACCTTTCGGTTCCATGGAGAGGTTCACCGCAGTCCTGCTTGAACACACCGCCGGACACCTGCCCCTGTGGCTGTCCCCGGATCAGGTGAAAGTGCTGCCAGTCAGCGAAAAATATGCGGAATATGCTGAAAAAGTTTGTGATTTGCTGAAAAATTCCGAAATTCGCGCTTCCATAGATGACCGCAACGAAACTCTCGGCAAGAGGATTCGTGAGATTGCGCTGCTTAGGGTGCCTGTCCTGCTGATTATCGGAGAGAAAGAGGCTGCCGAAGGGACTGTGTCTATCCGCTACGAGGGAGCCGATGCGGGAGTCGTGAAAAAAGAAGATTTCCTGAAGTGGTTCAAGTCGAAAACCGACGAAGAACTGCTGCTTCAGGGCTGATTATATGTTTAATTAATAATAAGGAGGATAATTTATCGCTACACCTTACAAACCGCATTTCAGCAGCTTCAAGCCGTCTAATGCGACCAGACCTTCAGCCGGTAACAACGGCGCCCGGACCAACGCCCATTCCAACGGGGATGAGGGACCGAGGATCAATGATGAAATCAGGGCACCCCAGGTTCGCCTTGTAGGAGACAACATCGAGAATCCCGGCATCTATCCGCTCTCTGCTGCGAAGGCGATGGCTGATGAACAGGGTCTTGATCTGGTGGAGATCAGCGCCAAGGCAGATCCCCCCGTGTGCAAGATCCTTGACTACCAGAAGTACGTCTATCAGCAGAAGAAGAAGGCGAAGGAGATGAAGGCCAATGCTTCCAAGGTGGTTATCAAGGAGATCCGTTTCGGTCCCAACACCGATGAACACGATTTCCAATTCAAGCTCGCCCACGCAAGGGGATTCCTGCAGGAGGGAGCCAAGGTGAAAGCCACTATCTTTTTCAGGGGCAGGTCGATCATGTTCAAGGACCAGGGAGAAAAGCAGCTCCTTCGTTTTGCGGTTGAACTCGAAGAGTATGGCAGGACCGAACATATGCCTGTTCTCGAGGGTAAGAGGATGAATATAATGATCGCTCCTATAAAGAAGAAATGATTCCGCAGTGGTTGCGGGCTCAATATTTTTAAAATTTTAACAAAATGCCAAAGCTTAAGACCAACTCCGGTGCCAAAAAGCGTTTCACGCTTACCGGAACGGGCAAGATCAAGAGGAAGCATGCTTATCACAGCCACATCCTCACCAAGAAGACCAAGAAGCAGAAACGCAATCTTGACCATTTCGCGATCCTCGACAAGGATGATCTCGGAAGGGTAAAAGAACTTCTGGTCCTGTAAATTCATCAATGTTAAACTTGGAACGCAGTCAGAAGTGTGCCCCACAGCGGCACCACTGCCTCCAGAATCAAAAACAAAATGCCAAGATCAGTTAATTCAGTCGCCTCCAGGGCGAGGCGCAAGAAGATTCTCAAGAGGACCAAAGGTAATTTCCTCTCGAGGAAGAACGTCTGGACCGTAGCAAAGAACACCTACGAGAAAGGACTTACTTATGCTTACCGTGACCGCAAGCGCAAGAAGGGCGAGTTCCGTGCCCTCTGGATCCAGAGGATCAATGCCGCTGCACGTCAGTATGGTATGAATTACTCCCAGTTCATCGGAAGGCTTGCCAAGGAGAACATCGGTCTCAACCGTAAGGTGCTTGCTGACCTCGCGATGAACAATCCCCAGGCTTTCGAGGCCATAATCAACTCTGTAAAATAAGTTGTTGTGAGCCTGAGGGAATTCACCCGCAACAAGTGGACCCGGGCTGCCTTCTGGTCAGTCCTCTATGTGTTGTGGGTAGCCTGGCTCGGAAACTGGTGGTGGCTTTTCGGACTGATAGTTGTCTTTGACGCCTGCGTGACGAAGAAAGTCAACTGGACATTCTGGAAAAAACGCTACAAAGAGGGGGAGAAACGCGATGTGGCCAATGACTGGCTCGATGCCATCATTTTCGCCGTGATCGTCGTCACTTTCATCAACACCTTCTTCTTCCAGGCCTTCAAGATTCCCTCATCGTCGATGGAGAGTTCCCTCTACACGGGAGACCATCTGTTCGTAGACAAGCTTACGTGGGGACCGCGCATCAACATGACGCCGCTCACCATCCCTTTCACTCACAATGTGATCTTCGGACACGAGTCCTATTCGACTCTGATCCAGACACCTTACAGGAGGCTTAAGGGATTCCGCGAAGTCCGCAGAGGCGACTATGTTGTGTTCGGTTTTCCAAACGGAGACACCGTCTTGAGCAAATTTCCGGCAGAAGACTATTACTCACTTGTGAGGCAGACGAGCCGGGATTACGCAATCTCCAATTACGGTCCTGTCATTTCACGTCCGATGGACAAGAAGGACCACTACGTGAAGAGATGCGTTGCAGTGGCGGGCGATTCCCTGGAAGTCAGGGACGGACTGGTCTGGGTGAACGGGCAGCAGCAGGAAGTGTGGCCGGGAGTGCAGTTGAGCTACACCGTGAAGACAAGCGGTCAGCACATCAATCCCCGGATCCTCGAAAAGATGGGCCTCAACACTGCTGAGCTCTGGTTCGATCCGAATCTCCCGGGTTATCCGGCAATGCCCCTGACCGCTTCAGCGGTCGACGAGATAGCCGGAATGTCCTCGGTAGTCGAGATGGAACCCAATATCGATGTCTATCCGCCGGATTATCCGGAGACCTACCTTTCCCTCTTCCCCTTCACGTCGGGTACAGGTTGGACGCGTGACTGGTACGGGCCGATATGGATTCCCAAGAAGGGCGTAACGGTAAGTCTTACAGAGGAAAACCTTCCGCTGTACGAAAGGATCATCGATGTGTACGAAGGACATGATCTCTCCCGCAAGGACGGACAGATTGTCATCGACGGTAAAGTGGCTGACAGCTACACATTTGAGCAAGATTATTATTTCATGATGGGGGACAACAGGCATAACTCCCTGGATTCCAGGTACTGGGGTTTCGTACCCGAGGACCATGTGGTCGGAAGACCGGCTGTTATCTGGCTTTCGACAGACAGGAATCGCAAGTTCCCGAACAACATCAGGTGGAGCAGATTTTTCAAATTCCTCTGAAATCCTTGCGATTAAGGAATTTTCTTACGAAATTTGCACCCCCAAAGAGAATAAAAACAAAAAACAGAATATTATGTCAAGGATTTGTCAAATAACCGGAAGGAAAAGGATGGTCGGCAACAACGTCGCCCACTCCAAGCTCCGCACTAAGCGCACCTTCCAGATCAATCTTCGCCGCAAGAAGTTCTGGTCTGAGAGCGAACAGAGGTTCGTGACGCTCAGGGTTTCGGCCAAGGGTATCAGGGACATTGAAAAGAACGGGCTTGATGCCTGTGTCAAGAAGGCCCAGGAGAAGGGCTATGTAGGCATCGTTTAAATTAAGGCATCATGGCAAAGAAAGCAAAAGGCAACAGGGTGCAGGTCATCCTCGAGTGCACAGAACAGAAGAACAGCGGTGTTCCCGGAATGTCCAGGTACATCACCGTCAAGAACAAGAAGAATACTCCGGGCCGTATGGAGCTCAAGAAGTATAATCCGTATCTCCACAAGGTGACCGTTCACCGCGAGATCAAGTAATAACAGGAGGAAAGACTCATGGCAAAAAAAGCAGTCGCTACATTCGCAGCCAAGGCCGGTGCTAAGAGCATGGTCAAGTGCATACGTATGGAGAAATCCCCCAAGACCGGCGCATACGTTTTCGTAGAGCAGCTGATCGAGGTCGGGAAAGAGAAGGACTTTTTCGAAGCGAAGAAGTAATTCCCCCCGTTATCGGATTACGGCGCAGCAAGGAAATATTCCTGCTGCGCCGTTTTTTTTGCGGCTGCAAATAGTTATATTTGCAAGATTAACATCATTTACAGCATTATGGGCATCTTCGACAAAGGAGTAAAGAAGACCAGGGAGAATCTCTTCCAGAGGATTTCCCGTGCCGTCACCGGGAAGTCCAGGGTTGACGATGACGTCCTGGATGCTATTGAAGAGGCTCTCGTGGCTTCTGACATGGGCGTAGACACTACCCTGAAGGTCATAGACAACCTCGAGGACAGGATCCGGAGGGACAAGTATATGTCCATGGATGAGCTCGTGGACGTGCTTCGCGACGAAATCGGCAAACTCCTCGACGTCGAAGGAGAAACTTCACCCGGTCAGCCTTTCGACTTCTCCAAGAAGCCATATGTAATTCTTGTCGTTGGAGTCAACGGAGTCGGAAAGACCACTACCATAGGAAAGATAGCATCCTCTCTTAAAGCCCAGGGGAAGAAGGTCGTCCTGGGGGCTGCGGATACTTTCCGTGCCGCCGCAGTGGAGCAGCTCCAGATATGGGCGGACCGCGCCGGAGTTGACATAGTCAGGCAGAAGATGGGTGCGGACCCGGCCGCCGTGGCATATGACACCGTTTCCTCCGCGGTGGCTAAGGGAGCCGATGTAGTGCTGATAGACACTGCGGGGCGCCTTCACAACCGCATAGACCTGATGAACGAACTTACGAAGATCCGTAACGTCATGCGCAAGGTAGTTCCTGACGCTCCACATGACGTGCTGCTGATCCTCGACGCTTCTACCGGGCAGAACGCTTTCCAGCAGGCGAAGGAGTTCTCCAGGGCTACCGACGTTACTTCGCTCGCCGTCACGAAGCTCGACGGGACCGCGAAGGGCGGAGTCGTCATCGGCATAGTGGACCAGATGAAGGTCCCTATCAAGTTCATAGGCATAGGCGAAGGGATCGACGACCTGAAGGTATTTGACAAGAAAGAATTCGTGGAGTCTCTGTTCACCAGGGAAGATATTGGAAAATAAACACATCAAGATATGAAAATCTCTTATTCATGGCTTAAGGATTATATTGATTGCGACCTTACTCCCCAGCAGGTAGCTGAGGCAATGACTTCGATTGGAATCGAGGTTGACTCGGTAGAGGAAATAGAAGAGATTCCCGGCGGTCTCGAAGGAGTCGTCGTGGCCGAGGTCGTTGAATGCGAGCCGCATCCGAATTCGGATCACCTGCATGTCACCAAGGTGGATGACGGGAGCGGAGAGCTGCAGGACGTAGTCTGCGGCGCCCCCAATGTGGCCAAGGGACAGAAGGTGCTCTTCGCCAGGGTCGGCGCTGTCCTGCCCGGAGGGCTTCGCCTCAAGAAGTCCAAGCTTCGCGGAATCGATTCATATGGAATGATCTGCGCTGACGATGAGCTGGGCATAGGCTCGGACCACTCCGGCATAAAGATCCTTCCCGCTGACGCTCCTGTAGGAATGAGCGCAAAGCAGTGGCTCGGCATCAAGACGGAAGCCGTCATCGAGTACGAGATTACAGCGAACAGGGCTGACGTTGCCTCCCACTGGGGAGTCGCCCGTGACCTATATGCCTATCTGAAGCTCTGCGGCATCCCCTGCGAACTTCATTTCCCCGACCTTTCCGCATTTGCCGAGGGTGAGGGAGAGTCCATGCCCATCGATGTCCAGGACATCACCGCATCCCCCCGCTACGTCGGTATCACCATGACCGGTGTAAAGACAGGCCCTTCTCCGGACTGGATGCAGAAGAGGCTCAATTCCGTAGGCCTGAGGCCGATAGACAACATAGTCGACATCTCCAATTATGTGCTCATGGAGATGGGACAGCCCCTCCATACCTTTGATGCAGACAAGGTTTCCGGAGGAAAGGTCATCGTACGCCGTGCGGCCGCAGGAGAAAAGATCCGCACCCTCGACGGCGTTGAAAGGGAATTGCTTCCGGAGGATATAGTGATAGCCGACGCCCGCGGTCCGATGTGCATCGCCGGTGTGTTCGGCGGAGAGGACTCCGGAGTTTCCGACAAGACCGAAAACGTCTTCATCGAAGGCGCTTATTTCGATCCGGGTTCCATCCGCAAGACCTCCAAGAAGCATGGCCTCCAGACAGATGCATCCTACAGGTTCGAGAGGGGATGCGATCCGCAGATGGCCATCCTGGGCGCCAAGCGCGCCGCCCTCCTCATCCAGGAACTCGCAGGCGGATGCGTGAAAGGTAAGGTACGCGAATCCTATCCGCAGCCCATCGCGAAGAAAGAGATCGATCTCGATTACAACTGGGTGGAAGAATTCATAGGCAAGAAGATAGGACACGACACAATCGAGAAGATCCTGACCTTCCTCCAGTACGATTTCCTCCAGAAACGCGAAGGCGGAGCGAAGGTAGCGGCACCGACATATATGGTCGATGTCCAGCGCCCGTGCGACGTAGTGGAAGAGATCCTGCGCATATACGGTTACAACAACATCGACCTGCCCATGCATATGAAGATGTCCGTCAACGCGACTCCCAAGCCGGAGCCCGAAGCCATCCGCAACGGCATCTCCAACTTCCTCGTGTCCAACGGTTTCAACGAAACCATGAACAACTCGCTCACCAAGGCTTCAGCATATGATTCACTGACCACGTTCCCGGCGGAGCGCTGCGTCCACATAGTGAATCCCCTCAGCTCAGACCTTAACGTGATGAGGCAGACCCTGCTGCTGAGCGGTCTCGAGGTGATCGCCTACAACTTGAACCGTCAGGTCACTTACATGAAGATCTTCGAGTACGGCTCTGTCTATCAGAGGCTTCCCGAAACTGACGGGACCACCCTGAAGGGCTACGAGGAGCATCCTGCATATGCTATGTTCATCTCCGGGACTCCCGACAAGACATGGCGCGAGGCTCCCGGAAAGAGCAGCTACTTCGCCCTCAAGGGTTATGTAGAACTTCTCCTCAGGCGCTTCGGAGCGGACATATGGCAGATGAATACGGCTCCGGCTCCTTCGGACATATTCTCGGAGGGAGTCGTCTACAGCCTTCCCGGACACGGGCCGCAGCTCGCAGTCATGGGAACTGTCAAACCGTCTCTGGCAAGGAAATTCGACGTCAGGCAGCCGGTTTTCGCCGCCGAAATCAACTGGAACACCCTCTTTGAACTCGTCCGCAGGGACAAGGTCAAATTCACCGAACTGCCCCGTTTCCCGGAGGTCCGCAGGGATCTGGCCATCCTCCTCGACGAGGAAGTAGATTACGCCAGCCTCCGCCGTGCCGCTTTCAAGTCGGCCAGGAACCTCCTGAAGGATGTCACCCTGTTCGACGTCTATCGCGGAGACAAGATCCCCTCAGGAAAGAAGCAGTATGCCCTGAGTTTCGTGCTCCAGGACAAGGACAGGACCTTGACCGACACCGACACCGAGAACGCTGTCAACCGCATTATGACCACATTCCGCAAGGAATTCGGAGCCGAGCTTAGGTAGCTGATGAAAAAGGCCCTGGCATATGTCATAGTGCTCGGCATCCTGCTGGCCGGTGTCGCGTCCTGCGGTCACAGGACGAAGGTGATACCGCGCGGCAAGTTCGCCGAGGTATATGCTGACCTTTTCATGGCTGACGTCTGGATGACTTTCAATCCGGATGCGAAGACTAAAGCCGACACTTCGAAGTTTTATGAATACGTACTGAATAACAGGGGCTACACTACTGAAGACTATCTCAAGAGCGTAGATTATTACCTGAATGACCCGGACAGGTATGCCAAGATCCTCAAGCAGGCCAGCGTCATACTCGACCGGCAGGAAAGGGCTATCCGGAAGGCTGCCCTGATTGAGGCTGAAGAAGAAGACGCTCTTCGAAGGCGCCGCGAGTACAATCCCGATGTGCTGCTGTACAAGACCTTGTTCGAGAAGGAAGTGATTCCGGACACAATATTCATGAAGACCGACAAATACGGACGCATATTCCCGGAACCGGTGCTCCCTGACTCCCTTTGGAGAGGGCCCGGGATGACAGTCGCTCCCGACACCTTGAAGACCACCACGGAAAAAACAACAGGATTGCCATCATGATGAGGGAAGACATAGTTTTCGGCCCGATCCACTCCCGCCGTCTGGGCTCGTCTCTCGGAATCAACCTGTTGCCGAGATACGGGAAACTGTGCAATTTCGACTGTATCTACTGCGAATGCGGCTGGAACCGGGACGGACGTAATGACAGGAGGCTTCCTACAGCCGTGGAGCTTGAAGACGCCTTGAAGGCTAAGCTCGAAGAGTGTGCTGCCGGCGGGATCCGCATAGATTCGATTACATTCTCAGGCGACGGGGAGCCGACTTTGAACCCGGAATTCCCCGAAATCATCGACATAACCCTTTCTCTGAGGGATGCCCTTTGTCCCGGGGCCAAGGTCTCCGTCCTGACCAATGCGACCATGATTGGAAGGGAACAGGTTTTCCAGGCCCTCAGGAAGGTGGATAATCCCATCCTCAAGCTGGATGCCCCCACAGATGATGCCGTGCGCAGGATCAACTGTCCTGCTCCGGGCTACAGCGTCGAGGCGACCGTTGAAGGTATGCTGAGGTTCGAAGGGGACTTCGTGCTCCAGACAATGTTCCTCAGGAGTCCTGATTTCGACTCTTCCGATCCGCATATGCTTTCGCAGTGGATGGATATTGTGCGCAGGGTGTCGCCCCGCGAGATAATGGTCTATACCATCGACAGGGAGACTCCGGCTTCAGACCTTGAAAAGTTTACGGTTGAGGAGATGACAGCGCTGGTTCAGCCTCTCATAGATGAAGGATTCAAAGTACAGGTCCGAGGATAAGTTTTAAGACAACTAATACAGAAAACATATGGATAAAATTTTTGCAAAGTACGGATATGTTCCTGATGCCGAGGCGATTGGCCGCAGCCTCGACGTGATAGCGGCGAATGTTGAAGGAGCCGCTTCCCCCGAAGTGCTCAAGCGCTGTTTCTCCGCCATGGATGTCACTACTCTTCACACCAACGACACCATAGCCTCTGTGCAGAACCTGGTGCAGAAGGTCAATAACCTCGCTGTCGATTTCCCTTCCTACCCCCTTCCTGCATCCATATGCGTCTATCCGAATTTCGCATCCGTGGTAAGGGATGAGAGGAAGAATCCTGCCGTCCACGTCACTACGGTCTCCAGTTGTTTCCCCTCAGCCCAGAGCTTCCTTGCAGTGAAGGTCAAGGAGTGCGAGATGGCTGTCGAGGCAGGTGCGGACGAAATCGATATAGTGCTGGCCCTGAACTCTTTCCTCGCAGGGGATTTCCAGGCTGCACGTAACGAGATCCACCAGATGCGCCAGGCTATTGACGATGCCGCTGCCAAAGAAGGCCGCAAGGTCATAATGAAGGTCATCCTTGAGACCGGACTCCTGGTGAGCGTGGAGAATATCGCCAATGCTTCATTCCTCGCCATGGAAGAAGGCGCCGATTTCATTAAGACATCTACCGGAAAGGTAAGCGTGAACGCCACCCCGACCGCAGCATATGTGATGTGCTCATGCATCAAGAAGTTCTATGAGAAGACCGGGCGCAAGGTGGGATTCAAGGCTGCCGGCGGCATATCTTCCGCTATGGATGCAGTTTGCTATTACACAATCGTTTCTACGGTTCTCGGAAAGGATTGGCTGGTAAACGATCTGTTCCGCCTCGGAGTGAGCCGGCTGGCCAACAGCCTCATTTCCGCAGTGGAGCAGAAGACTGTGACATATTTTTAGTCCGGATCTGTAAACGGATAAACTGCCTCCGGTGGCATCCAGAGCCTGTATTTCGGGTTGGAATGACACATTTGCATGAGGCATCATACCATCAAAAACGCCATCTGACACGCTTCAGATGGCGTTTTTGTAAATAAACGTTTCTTTTTTCCCTAAACTGAAAGCCTCTTCTACTTTTGTCGCGGACTGACTTTAAAATGTACGCGAAATGAAGAACTTTCTGGATTTTCTGCCAATTCTGGCGATTGTGCCTGTCATCGCGATCTCGTGTGAGAAAGGGGACTCTCTGTCCTCTCTCTCCGGTGAGAACGGCAGGCTGGAGGAGCTCACCCACGAGGAGATCGTCCTCGGGAAGCAGCTCGATGACCCTTACTCCCTGCAGAACATGGAGGCGGCTTTGAAAAGCCTCTATCCGACAAAGGCCGGCAGGGTAGACCTCGAACCTACGGACCTCTATGTGCGTTTCCTGCCCAAGAATGAAGACCAGCTCCAGCAGCTGGAAGACATGGGGCTGGAACTCCTGGACCATCCTATGGATTATGAAATCCTGAAGGAGGGGGACTACTACCACGATCCGGACCTTCCTGAAGAGAAGATAACCTGGCAGTATGCTGTAGTGCCGGCTGATTTCAAATTCCCCTCAGGCTTCGTTTATGAAACGCTGGACAGGTGTTATATTACAGAGAATGACCCTGTTACGCGTTCAGATGACGGAATTGACTGGCAGGAGGTGGAACGGGAAGCCTTCCGGCTGACCGGCAACACTGCGCTTCTGGAGCTCCAGACCAAATCCGAAAGGCACAAACCATCCGGCAGGATAACCATAGTGGACGGAAATGCGAACGGCGGGGAGCCTTTCGGAGTCGCGGGAGTGAAGGTCTCATGCAATGCTTTCGTGAAATTCTCTTCGACCTACACCGACCGTGACGGCTACTATGAGATCCCTGTGAAATATTCGGCGAGACTGCGTTACCGTCTTCTGTTCAGGAACGAGAAGGGCTTCTCCATAGGCTTCAACATGGTGCTGACCCACGCCTCTTTCTCTACTCTGGGAGGCGGTCCGGCCGAAGGGAAGGACGTGACCATAACACGTAAGTCTGACCGGAAACTCTTCACCCGCTGCGTGGTGAACAACACTGCATATGACTGGTACTCCCGTTGCGAAGAGGGAGGTGACCTGGGCATACCCGCTCCTCCGAAAGGTCTGCGCATATGGCTGTTCCAGAAGATGGGCAGCAGCAGCGCTTGTATGCTCAAGCACGGAGCCGTCGTTGACAATGCCCTCGTGCGCGGCTTCCTGGGTGACTATGCCGGACTTATCAAGAGCATCCTTCCGGACATCACCCTCGGCCTGAAAGACCGTGATGATTATTCGCAGGTCTATTCTGCAGCCTGCCATGAACTGGCACATGCGAGTCATTTCTCCCAGGTGGGGAAGGATTTCTGGGACAAGTACATATCCTACATCCTCAGGTCCTTCGTGGAAAATGGATTTACAACATACGGGGATGGAACGACCAGCGGGGCCGGCTATTGTGAGGTTGGTGAAATGTGGGGTTATTACATGGAGAACAAGACCTACAACGACCGTTACGGCGGGACTATGCCGAATTTCGGGAACAGTTTCTGGTTCCATCCCCAGATCTTCCGCTATCTGGACGAGAGGGGAATGAAATGCGGGGAGATATTCAAGGCTCTCACTCCGGAGGTGACCGACAAGAACAAGCTCAGGGCCAAGCTGCTGGAGCTCTATCCAAGCCGTAAGGCTGTAATAAACCAGGTATTTGAAAGATATTAAACAACGTTGATAAGGAAATGAAGAAGTTGATTCTCTGTGTGTCGGCGGTCCTCCTGGCCACGTTCGGAATGCAAGCCCAGGAGGTTTCGATTGCGACCAACCTGGCGGATTATGCGGATTTCGGGACCATCAACATCGAGGCGTCATATGCATTGGCCCAGCACTGGAGCGTCCTGGCCGGAGGGAAGTACAATCCGTTTACCTTCGGGGAAGGCGACGGCGTGAAACAGGACAAGCGCAGAAGGCTGTCCGCCGGTATGCGCTGGTGGCCATGGCATGTCTATTCCGGATGGTGGATCGCTGGTAAGGCCCAGCTGGAGGAGTACAGTTCCGGCGGAATACTTTCCAAGGAGACCCGGGAGGGAATGCGCTATGGCGGAAGCCTCTCCGGAGGTTATACTTACATGATCAACAAGCACTTGAACGCGACCTTCGGTGCCGGGGTCTGGGGAGGATATGACAAGTTTACGAAGTACAGCTGCCCTGTCTGCGGCCTTACCATCGACAAGGGTGAGAAGGTGTTCTTCCTTCCGGATGAGCTGATAGTCGCCCTGACATATGTCTTCTGACACGAAGGGACATCTTCTTCTGTCCATGGCGGTCTCCCTGGTCTTCCTTTGCGTTGCATGCTGGAGCTGCAGCGTCCTGGAGGACCGGGATGACTGCCCTTGTCTTCTGGTACTGGACCTGGGCCATCTCCGCGGGCAGGGCCGTTTCCCGGTAACAGTGGCAGTCTCCGGGAATGGAGGTTTTTTCTATACTGACACTCTATGGAAAGAGGATGCAGAGTTCGACTATTACCTGGAAGTTCCCCGGGGGGAGGCAATGATATATGCAGTGAATGCGGGGGAAGGCTTTTTCGTCCCCGGTTATGGACTCAAGATTACCTCCGGCGCCCAGTGCCCGAAGGTATGGATGAATGCCCATAGGGTGATCCTGGACAGGGAGAGATGCCGCGACACCCTGAGGCTTAACAAGAATTACTGCCTTCTGGACATCCGGATATCCGAAAGCGGCAACAAGACTCTCGGATGGCCGTTCCTGGTGGAAGTGAGCGGGGGAGTTGACGGATACGATACCTCAGGCAGCCCTTCCTTCGGACGGTTCGCGGCTTCGGTCTGGCCTTCGAAGGAAGGAAAGGCCCCTGTGAGCGTGCCCAGGCAGGTGGACAATTCACTGCGCCTGGACATTACCAACTCCTCCGGAGTGCTCAGGTCTTTCGCCCTCGGAGAATTCATTGCAGAGTCCGGCTATGACTGGAATGCTGAGAACCTGGAGGATCTTCCGGTGCAGATAGACTACGCCTCGACATCCATTACCGTCAAGATCGACCTCTGGCAGAAAACAATCCCTTTCGAGATTGTCATATAAATGCTTATCTTTGGGAAAATTAATCATTTCCGAAGATGAAACGCATATTCTTGAGCGCTCTCCTGGCGCTGCTTGCGACCGTCGTGTCCGGGCAGGGATTCAAACTCAACGACTCGGGGTATTTCACCTGCGGTGCAGTTGATGCGATGCTGTTCAATGACTACTACCCTGAGGGCCACCAGGGAGGAGTCAGCGTGATCATGCACGGGAAACGCGTCTTCACCAACGGCGACATCCGTTTTGACGAAACTCCCGGACAGTGGCAGCCGGTTCCGAAGAAACTCTCAAGCAAGGCAGAAGGCGGAAGCCTGGTGACCCGTCTGGCGTACCCTGACTCCAGCAGGCATGCTACAGGCTTCAATCCGATGTTCTATCCGGACGTCCAGCTCACTTATTCAGTGACCCTCACGCCGAAGGGAAAGGGGCTTGAGGTGGTTGTAGACCTGGACCAGCCCATCCCTGAGAAGTTCATCGGAAAGGCCGGATTCAATCTGGAGATCTTCCCGGGCTGGGTCTTCGGAAAGCCCTACCTGATGGACGGTAAGTCGGGCATATACCCGCAGCAGGCCAACGGACCGGTGGTAGAAGGACCTTCGTACACTGAAAACCTCGGCGATTTCTACATCAAGGGCCGTCCATATGCCGACTTCGATGGCTTCAACGCCCTGACCGATTACAGCCCGTTCACAGCCGACAGGATAGTCGCCGAGCCATATGCCGTCGGCCAGCGTTTCACATCCCGCCCCGATGATCCATATATGCGGTTTACAATTACTTCCGAGACCGCACCGCTGAAACTTTACGACGGCAGGATGAACCATAACAACGGCTGGTTCGTGCTTCGTTCCGAGATTCCTTCTGGGGCTACAAAGGGTGCGGTGAAGTGGTTCATCGAGCCTAATGTGGTTGAGGACTGGAGGTACAAGCCGGTGGTGCAGGTCTCCCAGGTGGGTTATATGCCTTCGCAGCAGAAAGTTGCCGTCATCGAGCTTGACCGCAGGGACAGCGTGCTTCCGTCTGCCAAGCTTGTCAAGTTCACTGACAATGGAGAAGAGATCGTCAAAACCGTAGCCGTCCGCAAATGGGACGGTAATTTCCTGAGGTACACATATGCAAAGGCGGATTTTACGGACGTGACCGCCCCCGGGGCATATGTGCTGCGTTATGGTGAAAGTGAGTCGCCGATATTCCAGATTGGCGGAAATGTCTATGACCGCGGCGTCTGGCAGCCTGTCATCGAGTACTTCCTTCCGGTGCAGATGTGCCATATGCGCGTCGCTGAGAAGTACCGTGTCTGGCATGACGTCTGCCATATGGACGATGCCAAGATGGCGGCAGTCGGGAATTATTTCGACGGATATGTCCAGCCCGAGGGGGATGTTACTGCGCTTCCTGTGGGAAAGAACAGCCATCTGCTGAGCAACGGCGGCTGGCATGATGCCGGGGATTTCGATCTTCGCATCGAGTCGCAACTAGGTGAAAGCTACATACTTACACGCGCATGGGAGGCCTTCCATCCGGATATCGACGTTACGAGCATCGATTTCGACAAACATGTGACCGAGATACATCAGCCCGACGGAAAGAATGATATCCTGCAGCAGATCGAGAACGGCGCCATTACCGCAGTCAACGGCTATCTGGCCCTCGGTCGGCTCTACCGCGGAATCATATGCAGGAATCTCCGCCAATATGTAATGCTCGGAGATGCCTCCGCGATGACGGACAACATCCCGGGAACTGCGGATGACCGTTGGGTCTTTACATATGGACACGGACGCGACCTCTCTTCGGCTACTTCCCTCGCTGCCGTTTCCAGGGCGCTGAAAGGCCATAATGACACTCTTTCAGTGCATTGCCTGGACATAGCCAAGGCGATTTTCGAGGGAACTTCTGCGGATGAGCGCAATGCGGGAGGGATGATCAACCTGGCCATCGAGCTCTACAGGACTACCGGGGACCGGAAGTATTTCGATTTCGTGATGTCCAGGTGGGACCAGGTGGTCAGCGGAGCCCGGAGGGATCCTTCGTCCACAGCCGCATTCGCAAAGTCGCTCGAGGGTGACAAGAAATACCGCAAACAGTATGCAGCCTACCGCGAGGCCCTTATGGCGTACCGCGACCAGCTTTCCCGCCAGACCGCCGAGACGCCGTACGGAGTGCCTTACCGCCCGGACATATGGGGAGCCGGATGGACGATACAGAGATTCGGCTACAACCATTATTTCCTCGTAGATGCCTTCCCGGACATATTCTCGAGTGAGCCTCTTGTCAATGCCATGAACTTCGTGCTGGGATGCCATCCGGGCTCGAACCAGCAGTCCTTCGCCTCCGGGGTGGGCTCTGAATCAGCCACTGTCGGATACGGACTGAACAGGGCCGACTGGTCTTACATCCCCGGCGGAGTGGTTTCAGGAACGGCTCTTATCCGTCCTGATTTCCCGGAACTCCTGGTGTGGCCCTACCTCTGGCAGCAGGTCGAATACGTGCTCGGGGGCGGCTCCAGCCACTATATGTTCCTCGTCCTTGCCTCCCGCAAGCTGCTGTCGGAATAGAGAAGAGCGGATTTATTTCGGCTCTTTGTGGGCCTTGAAATTGTTCTCCATCGGCGGGTCGAGGAAGATCCTGTGCTCTACCTCCCCGCTGTTCAGCCGTACCCATGTGTAGAATCCTCTTTCTCCCCGGCTGAACTCGAAGACCCTTGCTCCATTAGGCTTGAGGTCATTGTAAACGGTGTCGCATCCGCTGAAGCGACCGTAGATCAGCATTATGCCTTTGTACTGCATCACGAAATCGTTGTTGTGCTCGTGACCGCATACGATGGCCTGCACGTCTCCGTTCATCTTCATTGCCTGGAAAAGACCGGAATTGAGTTTGGAACATCCGATGTGCTCGCCCATATGCCCGATGAAATTCCAGCCCTTGTCATCAGTAAGCCTGAGGCAATAGTCAAACTCGGCGGGAGGTATATGGAAGAATGCCAGCGAACTGACCGGATTACCTCCGTTTTTGGCCTTGAACTCCCTGCTGTACGCATCGTACCACTCAATCTGGTCGATATGGACATTGTCGTAGCCTGCGTCTGCTATTCCCATCCTGTCTCCGGAGTCGAAAAGGTAAAGCACCCTGTCAACCCCTTCTGCGCCGGAAAGGGTTATCACGTCGTTTGACGCTTTCGCGATCCCTTTGTCTGCAGGGGTGTTGATGTTGTACGGAATGGTCCTGATGACGTCATATATGCCTTTTCGGTCAAGGCCGAACTGGCTGTCATGGTTGCCGAGCGCTACTGCAAATGGAATCTTCCGGTCAGCGATCAGTCCAAGTACCTTGCGGGCACCTTCTTCTGCCGGTTCTCCGAAAATGATGTCCCCTGTGTGTATTACCAGGTCAGGCTTTTCGAGGTCTAGCATCTTCCCTACGTTTTCATATGCCCTTTCGCTTCTTGGATCGCCGTAAATTACATGGGTGTCAGTAAGTTGAAGGACCTTGAATTTGCCGTCGGAGTTGTATCTGAAGTCCTTTGCCACGCCTGAACCTTTGCGGGGGGATGGATATGCGGCGTCCTCGGCTGACTTCTTGGACGACCTGGCCGCACCGGGAATTGACATCGTACTGCCGGCAGCGATAGCTATCGCCGAACCCTTTATGAACTGTCTCCTATCCATATGTGTTTAGTGCTTTTAATTGGTGCTTATAAAGATATGCGTTTTTCTATTATTTCCTATTTTTGTGGAAATAAAACATATCATGGAAAGAAGAGATTTTATGAAGGTCCTGGCTGGGGGCGGTGCTTTGATCGCGACTTCAAAGCTGCCTCTGCTGGCGGAAGACAAACCCGAGGTGTTCCCGGAGCGTGGCGGGTACGAAAGGCTTGCATTGTGCTACTCTACGGTTGAGATCGGGCTCGAGAAGCCATTCTCGGTCCTGCATATTTCCGACACCCACCTGACCGCGGCATACCCCGGAGAGAACGAGAAGAAGCAGACACTTAACCAGAGACGCACCCAGACCTTCGGAGGCAGGCAGGAAGAAGCCCTGAGGGACTCACTCGCATGGGCGAAGCAGCACGTGGACTATGTGCTGCATACGGGAGACCTCATCGACTGGCAGAGCGAGGCTAATTTCGACCTTGTCAGGAAATATTTCGGTGAGGGAATGACTGGTTCCCTGGGCAACCATGAGTTCACTTCGGACATGTGGCTCAGCGAACCGAAGGAAGAACAGACAGAGAAATACAAGGACTATTCCCGGGAGAAGCTCCAGAGCGTCTATCCTTTCGACATAAGCCTCAATTCCCAGGTCGTGAACGGAGTGAACTTCGTTACCCTGGATGATGTCTACGGATATGTTACCAAACAGCAGGTCAAGCGTTTCCATGATGAGGTGAAGAAGGGGATGCCTATAGTCCTCTGCATGCACGTCCCGTTTTACACTGACAACATATGGCGTGCCGCCCACCGGTTCTGGAATGAGAAAGGCCCGCTTTCCAGTGGCGTCCTGCCGAAGGTCACCGGAGACTTCAAGAGGCAGCTTGAGGACCCGGTCACCTTGGAGTTCATGGAGTACCTGAAAAAAGAACCTCTGCTCAAGTGCATCCTCGCCGGTCATGAGCACATTTCGGTAGAAGACCGGTTCTCGCCGACCTGCCGTGAATATGTGACGGGGAGCAATTTCCTGTTCCATGGCAGGGAGGTGATATTTATCTGATTATAGTTACTTCTCCCCGGGATCGGTGCGGTTGCAGCGATTTGAGCGGATGCGACTTATGAGCTGAAGCTGCAGCGGCCCGGAGAGCACCGATCGTCATGACAAAAAAGAACCCCGACCGGATCCGGTCGGGGTTCTTCGTGCGCGGGATCAGACTCGAACTGACACGCCAGTAATAGGCACTACCTCCTGAGAGTAGCGCGTCTACCAATTTCGCCACCCGCGCGCTGCTTAGGGATTGCAAATATACGAATTCTATTTTGAAATGCAACAAAGTTAAGGGGGAAATTCTTATCTTTGCGAATCATATATCATATGTGAAATGAAAAAAATCTTTGTGATCATGGCTGTTGCCATAGCATTGAATGCATGCGGGCAGAAAGAGACGAAAGTGCCCGCCCTTGACTTGACGAATCTCGACACTTCCGTGTCGCCGGGAGAGGATTTCTACATGTATGCCACACACGGATGGCAGGTCAATAACCCGCTCAAACCCGAGTATTCCCGTTTCGGTACGTTCGACCAGCTTGCCGAAAACAATGTCGAAAACATCAACAATCTCTTCAAGGAGATGACCGCGATGAAGACAGAACCCGGGACCATAGAGCAGAAGATAGTCGACCTCTACAAGCAGGGACTTGATTCCACCAGGCTGAACGCCGAAGGTCTCGCCCCGCTGAAGAAATACCTGGACGCCCTTTACTCCATTACGGACAGGGCCGGTCTCGTGGAGTACATCGCCAACCTTCACAACTGCGGAGAAAGCTCCTTCTTCGGCTCATATGCAGAAGCTGACCTGGCAGACAGCCAGAATACCATCCTCTACGTAGGCCAGGGCGGTCTCGGAATGAGGCAGAGGGACTACTATCTGGATCCCAAGAACGCCGAGCTCAAGGCCGGCTACAGGAACTTCCTCGCAAAGGCTTTCGCCCTTGCAGGCAACCAGGACCCCGAGAAAGCTGCTGACAATGCGCTTGCAGTCGAGGACGTCATCGCTCTCAACTCCTGGACAAGGGAGCAGGAGAGGGATGTAGCCGCAGGCTACAACCCCATGAGCATGGCTGACTTCGAGAAGGACTATACCGGTTTCGATTTCAAGTCCTATTTCAAGACCAGGGGCATCCCCGAGCAGGATAAGATGGTCGTAGGCGAGCCCTCCTATTTCAAGGCTTTCGGCAAGTATTTCGCTACCGCCGATCTCCAGATGCTGAAGGACTATGTCGCCGGGCAGCTCATCCAGGGCGGTGCCAGCGCACTCGGTGACGAGCTTTACGGCGCATCTTTCGACTTCTTCTCTACCCAGATGAGCGGTATCAAGGAACAGAGGCCCCGCTGGAAGAGGGCTATGTCCGTTCCGAACAGCGTCCTGGGTGAGGCTGTCGGCAAGATGTACGTAGAAAAGTACTTCCCGGAATCCTCCAAGGAGAAGATGCTCGCCCTTGTCCACAACCTGCAGAAGGCTCTCAGCGAGCATATCACCACCCTGGACTGGATGGGCGAAGAGACCAAGGCAAAGGCACAGGAGAAGCTCTCGTCTTTCACCATCAAGATCGGTTATCCTGACAAGTGGAAGGACTACAGCGAGCTTGAGGTCGATCCTTCGAAGAGCTATTACGAGAACCTCAAGGCTGCCAGCGAGTTCTACGTAAAGGACAACATGAACAAGGTCGGCAAGCCGACTGACAAGACAGAGTGGGGGATGACTCCGCAGACTGTCAACGCCTATTACAATCCTACCACCAACGAGATCTGCTTCCCTGCAGCCATCCTTCAGCCCCCCTTCTTCAATCCGGATGCTGACGAGGCAGTCAACTACGGTGCGATCGGAGTAGTCATCGGACACGAGATGAGCCATGGCTTCGATGACCAGGGCCGCATGTTCGACAAGGACGGGAACATGGTCAACTGGTGGACCGATGAGGATGATGCCAAGTTCAAGGAGAAAGCAGCCGTCCTGGCAGACCAGTTCAACAAGGTCGAGATCCTTCCCGGACTTATGGCCAACGGAAATGTCACCCTCGGTGAGAACATAGGCGACCATGGCGGACTCAGCATCGCTTTCACTGCGATGCAGAACGCTATCGCCGGCCAGAATCCCGGCCTGATCGACGGCTTCACTCCGGAGCAGAGGTTCTATCTGTCATATGCTACAGTCTGGGCGGCCAACATTACCGATGAGGAGAAGGCCCGCAGGACCAACATCGACGTACACTCCCTCGGAGTCAACCGCGTGAACGTCTCCGTCCGCAACTTCCAGTCCTTCTTCGATGCTTTCGGCATCAAGGAAGGGGACAAGATGTGGCGTCCGGAGAGTGAACGAGTACACATCTGGTAAGTGCGCGCGGCCAGGTTCATAGCCCGCAATTTGAAATTCAAGGGAAAGATGGCGGTTGTCTCAATCGCCATCTCTTTCCTTATTATGATTGTAGCCCTGGCGGTTTCATCCGGCTTCCGTCATGAAATCCGGCGGGGCATTTCCGGCATATCCGGGGACATCCAGCTAATGTCTCCCCAGATGGACTATGTCAGCGAGGAGAATCCGGTCGGGGAGAGCCAGTCATATATGGCTCAGATAATGGAAGTGCCTGGAGTACAGAGTGTCAGCCCGGTCATATACAGGGCCGGAATCGTTCGCAGCGGAGAGGATATCCAGGGAGTCATGTTCAAGGGAACCGAGCGCGACGACACTACCCGGCTGGGAGTAAGCATTCCGTCAAAGCTCGCTAGGATGCTGTCCCTGGAAGCAGGGGATGACCTGCTGACCTATTTCATAGGAGAAAGGGTAAAGGCCCGCAAGTTCCGGATAACCGACATATATCCCAGTATCCTGGACTCAGGCGACGACCTTGTCATCTACGCGTCCATCTCCGACTTGCGCCGCCTGAACGGCTGGGAAGAAGGGGAGTGTTCTGTGCTCGAGATACTTCTGGATGATGCCCACAAGGACAAGATCTCGATGGCTACGGCTACTGACATGGCCGGTACGATAGCCCTCCTGAGCGCCTCGGAAGATGATGACAGCCTGACTGCGGTCTCCGCGATGAACAAGTATCCGCAGATTTTCAGCTGGCTGGACCTGATTGATTTCAACGTGCTGATAATCCTGCTTCTGATGACCGTCGTCGCGGGATTCAACATGATTTCCGGCCTTCTGATAATGCTTTTCAGGAGCATTTCCACCATTGGGACCCTCAAGGCCATGGGAATGACCGACAGGAGCATATCCTCGGTCTTCCTCCGCGTAGCGTCGGATGCGGTGCTGAAAGGGATGCTTATCGGAAACATTGCAGCGATTGTGCTCTGCCTGCTGCAGAAATGGACACATCTGATCCATCTCAACCCCGAAAACTATTTTGTCTCATTCGTGCCGATACACCTGAACTTTCCGCTGATCATCGTTGCGGATGCGATTTCATATGGGTTGATAATGCTTCTTCTGCTGATACCCACCCTGTTCATTTCGCGGGTCGATCCCGCGCAGACTGTCAGGGCTCAGTAGTCAGGCTGCAGAGGATGCCGTAGAGTTCCCTGACGGATGCTACATATCCAGCCGTATCATCGCTGAGCTGTGCCCTTATGCCGAGGCTGTCCGCCTCGGCGATTCTTTTCCGCACGCTCCCCAAGCCTGCATTGTAAGCCGCAAGAGTGTATTTCTCAAGTTCATCTTCGTCCAGCGCATATGTGGAAAGATTCTCTTGCAGGGTCTTTATCAGTTCGGCTCCGGCGGCTATGTTCTCCTCCGGATCCAGAGGGTCCTTCACCCCGAAATTCTCGGCAGTCGCCGGGCGGAGCTGCATTATGCCTCGGGCTCCCATATGGGAGCGGGCTGCGATAGAGAACTTCGACTCCGACCATATGAGTGCGGCGAACTTCCTCCAGTCCCATCCGATTACCGAGGCATATTTCCGGATGAATCCGTCGTAGGGGCTCAGGGTCGTGTAGGTCTTGCCTGTAGAATAACGGGTGTAGGGATTGTAGCTGATGGAGAACCTCTTAATAAGGTCCTCGCTGTCCTTGGTGCAGGAGAAGTGGGCGTACCACGCATTGATCTCCTTCATCCTGGTGTGGCAGCTGTCACGGACCAGCCACCGGTAATCCCTGGCGATCGGAATGGATACCAGGAGGCCGCTTGTGTCCAGCGAGTCGGACATCCTCACGGCGACCATTCCGACTTTTCCTTCGCGGAGAGAGTCCAAATAATTGGCTTTAGCCGGGTTGTCTTCCACTATTGCGTTGAAATCCGCCTTGTCGGCGAAGAGTTTGATCAGTTCGTAATGCATCCCGGGCAGGAGGCCTTCCGTGCGATAGTCGCCAAAGTCCATAATGCACCGGACATCTCCGCTGAATCTGTCCCCCTTGATGCCCTCTTCCGTGTCCAGGAATCCGGACAGGGGAACAAGCACGGCCGCCAGGCACAGCAGGACCTTCAGTAGAGAGGCAGATTTCATCCAGGAAAAAATTTGAGGGTTACAGCCCCCGGTTGGACCTAAGGCCGCTGCCGCTCCTTCCGCGGCCACCGGAAACACCGGAGGACCTGCCGCCGGAATCGCTTGAAGATCCGGAAGATGAGCCTCCGACCGAGGTGTGCTTGCTGGCCTGGAGGTAGAATGGCCAGAACAGTCCGAACTTGAGTGCACGCTGTGTCCTGATCTGGTTGTGGGCGCTGAAATAGTCTGCCCTGTCAAGAGGCCAGCCAAGGCCGGCATTCTCGAGTTTGACGAATATGCAGGCGCGCTTCCACTGCATGTTTACGAACACGTCGAAGTAGGGATTGTTCCCGTATTTGGTCTCTTTCTGGTTCTGGAAGACTCCAAGTGCCGGATTCCAGGCCTGGGCATAGTACTCGGTGTTCATCCAGGCGTTGGCACCGATCTGCATCTGGAGTACGTTCTTGACTATATTGAACTGAACGAAGTATTTGAGGTTCAGCGCCACCATTGGAAGAGGCACGACATCCTGGTCTGAGGACAGTTGGAACAGGATCCGGTTGTCAAGGTGCAGGAAATTGGCGATGACGAATTCCTTCCTCAGGCCGGCGGAAAGGATGCTCATGGCAGTGGCATTCTGCTTCGCGGTACCTGTGGAATCGTACCATATGTTATTGGCCAGCAAGGCATATCCGACATTGGCGTTTAACTTCCATCTCGGGATGTCAAGTCCGGCCTTCAGCCTGGTAGTGGTGATCTTGCCGAAGTCATTGTCCCAACGGTAATGGTTAGAAACCATATGCTGCTGGTAATAGTCCGGCTCCTGGAGGCTGGTGTCGAAATGCAGTTTCAGGGTGATGGGGGAGTTCCTGGCCCTTCGGAAAGGATATATGCTGAAACTGGCGTTGGCCCCGAGGTCGAAGTCTCCGAATTCATTGCCCAGGAAGGTGTAGCTTCCCGTAGCGTCCCAGTGGATGTATTTCTTGAACTGGCCTTCCGCTCCGGCGTAGAGGTAAAGGGAGTTCCAGGTAGTGTTGCTCCCCTTACTCAGCATCCTGCTGTCGGGCATGTACCAGTTGGTGAGCCGGTCTCCTATGCCCACATTCAGCTTTGAGATGACTCCTTCGTCCTTCCATGGCTGCAGCCTGAGGAAGAGCTTGTTGTCCAGCCTCATCACCCTCATGGAGTCCAAGGCCTTTGAAGGATTGAGGAAGAAGTTGTTGTTGTAGAAAGCTCTCGAAATAGAGTCCGAACTGGCGCTTAGATTATCCTGATAGACCTTCCGGAACACCGAGTATTCGCTGCTGTGCCCTATGAAGGCGGTGGTTATGTCCTCATTATTGACCGTGGTCTGCAGGCTGTCGGTGACCGGCATGGCCGCTGTCAGGGAATCCGGGAGTGCCGTCAAGAGGGTGTCAGTGCCTTTTTTCTTGTTGAACATCCTGGAAAGGAAAGTGAACGGGATGCGGTATTGCTGGTCCAGGAACACCGTGTTCTTCTTGTAGAGGTTGCTGGCATCTTTCAGCCTAACGGCGATTTCCCTCGCGTCCACAGTAGTGTCTCGGACCCAGAAGCGGTCCCTTACTCCGCCGTTCTCCTGATGCGACATCATGTTGTAGATGTAGCCAGCGTGGGCCATGTATTTCTTCCCGACATAGTTCGTCGCCGCTATGAGGGTCTTGTTGGTGGTGGACTCGTTGTCTAACATTCCGTTACCTCCAAAGCGGTCATATCCCAGGGTTACGTTCCATTCGGGGAACAGGTTCTGGGTAGTGAGGATGTGGAGGTTGTCGGACTCCTTCTGCCTGTCTGCGAAAAGGGTCCCCCAGTAGGCGAGCTCGGTGTATGCAGTCTTGGTGTTGAAGAACGGAAGGTCCTGCGGGGAATATGTCCACGGTTCGGCGCTCTGGTACATCTGGGGGACGTCGGAGTAATCCCTCTTGAACCAGTCCATAGATTCGGCAGGCGAACCGGGGACTCCTCCCCATATGGCATTTACGTCCTGACGGAAAATGGGCAGGTCGTTGAACCAGTAATTGTAAGAGGTGTCTCTCGGTCCGGGGGAGAGCTGGTGGAAGCGGCGGTCGTGAGTCCACGTCACGAGCCTCGTGTACTGGAGGGAGTCGGTGAGGAAGTAAGTGTCGAGTATCCTGGGCCTTTCTTCCCTTATGCTGTCCCTGATGGCCTTCAGGCTGTCCTTGACATCGAGGATGCTGTCCATCCTGTGCTGCTTGATGGGGATCATCCTCTCGATGTCGTATCTCCTGCGCTGTTTGCGGTCAAGGGATGAGTACCATTTTTCGAATTTCTCCTTTGCCACCTTCGCTGAGTCCAGGAGGTAGAGGGAATCGACCTTGGGCCAGTCCAGGCTGTCTCCGGCCGCCTTGAGGGAATCCACTGTCTCCCTGTGGGCCAGGGAGTCTTTGATGGCTACGTAGTATTTCCAGAGGAAGGGATTTGTGAATTTCAGCGAGTCCGGGACCTTGATCGAGTCGCGGCGTGCCCTTGCCAGCGAATCGTTGTTCCCTCCTTCCGGACGGTAGGCGGAGCCGGCATACCTGTCATTGGTCTTGACGGAAAGGTCGAATGTGGTGACGGTGTCCGGCTTGATGTTGTCGAAGACAGTGTCTGCGCGATTGAGAGGTCCGCTTACGGATTGGAATGCAGTAGCCTTGGACTTGACATCGCCGTGCCTGGTGATGTCGGGCCCCAGAATGTTGGCTGCGGTCATGGTGACTACCATGGCCGGGACAAGCATATTCTTCAGCAGATTCTGCATATTCGGCAAATTTACGTATTTCTCTCCAAATCACCTTGCGAGGACCAAATAAATTGATAAATTTGCATATACTAAACACTAATCCAAACATGTCCATTATGAATAAGAATCTGTTTTCTGCCCTGGGCTGGATGCTGGGGCTGGTAGGTCTTGTCGCATGCTCATCCGCTGCGATTTCATGTTCTTCTCCGGAGTACCTTACATATGAGAAATTCGGAGCAAAGGGTGATGGAGTCACTGACGACTTCCCGGCGATAATCGCTACCCATGAGGCTGCCAATGCGCAGGGCCTTCCGGTCAAGGCAACTGACGGAAAGACTTACTACATAGGCAACACTATCGGTACTGCCGTCGTTCACACCGATGTGGATTTCGGTACCGCCAAGTTCATCATCGATGACAGCAACGTCAGCGTTGAGGATCGCGGTAAGAACATCTTCCTGATTGAATCCGAGTTGGAGCCCGTTGAAATCGAATTCAAAGGCGGCCTGAAGCGTGACCAGACCAACATAGGCAAGACCCTTCCGAGTCGTAGCCTGGTAGAGGTTGTCAACGATAACCAGAAGGTGTACATCCGCTACGGCCTGAACCAGAACAACGGTACCGGCCAGAAGGAGTTCTTCATTGCCGACAAAGACGGTAACATCGATCCCGCCACGGCCCTTGTTTGGGACTATGCAGAGGTCACCAAGATGACTGCCTATCCCATTGACGAGAAGCAACTGGTGATCAAGGGCGGCGTTTTCACCACCATTGCCAACCAGGCTCCATCCAAATACACTTACTACGGTCGCGGAATTGCTGTCAGGCGTTCCAATGTCAGGATTGAGAATGTCACCCACTATGTAGAAGGGGAACTCGACCACGGCGCTCCGTACAGCGGCTTCATGACCTTCAACACGGTGGCCGACATCGTAGTCAGCAACTGCCTCTACACCGCCCACAAGACATATGTGACCATCGGCTCGGCCAACCTGCCCGTCAGCATGGGATCATATGACATCGGAGCGAATGGCTGTGTAAACGCCATATGGGAGAACTGCGACCAGACGACCGACATCGACAACCGTGAATACTGGGGTCTCTTCGGCTCCAATTTCTGCAAGGCCCTCACCATGGACAATTGCAATTTCTCCCGCTTCGATGCCCATCAGGGTGTAAGGAACGTTTCCCTCAAGAACTGCAAGTTCGGGTATATGGGAGTCCAGATGGTCGGCTTCGGCACCATGCTTATCGACAACTGCGAAATCCACCGCAGTTCGGTTGTAGCCCTCAGGAGCGATTACGGCAGCTCATGGGAAGGCGACCTCATCGTCAGGAACTGCAAGCTCATCGTCCCCAAGGGGAGCAAAGAGGTTACCCTCCTGTCCGGATCCAACAGCGGAAAGCATGACTTCGGTTACACCTGCTATCTGCCGGAAAGATATGACATAGAGAACCTTGTCATCGATGACAGCGGTGTCGACAGCAAGGAATACAAAGGCCCCATGATCTTCGGGACATTTGGCCGCAACGTTGATGAGAAAGGGCTTCAGCCTTATATTGCCAAGGGAGTCATCAATATCAAGAACGTGACTGTAGCCAGCGGCAAGCCCTTGGGCGTCAGCCTCAATCCCAAGATGTTCAAGGATTACACCATCAATGTTTCCGAGTAGAACCTGTTGATTCCATATGTGGGATAGGTTGCAGGACCTTAATTCGCGCCAGACGGATGCGGTTGTCTCGACGGAGGGCCGCATCCGTGTCGTCGCGGGGGCAGGCACCGGCAAGACGAAGGCCCTGACCTACAGGTACGCCTACCTTGTCAACGTCCTGGGAATCGATCCTGCGAACATCCTATGCCTTACTTTTACCAACAAGGCCGCGGCGGAGATGCGCCAGCGCATTTCCGCCATGGTCCACAGCGGGGACTACAATGATTTCGTCTGTACCATAGACGGCTTCTGCGTCAAGTTCCTGCGCCGGGAGATATACCGTCTGGGCTTTCCGAAATCCTTTACCATTATCGATGAGGATGACCAGAAGGGAGTTGCCAGGCAGTGCCTGGAATCCCTTGGGATCAAGCGGAGCGAGAAAACGGTAAAGAATTTCCTTAAGGAGATTTCCGACGCGAAAGCCCTTAACGACTACATCCCCACTTATATGCTTCCGGATGTGGCCTGGGACGAGAACATGCTCAAGAGCCATGTGGGCAACTACATCCACAGGCAGATGAAGTGCTACTCCCTGGACTTCGACGACATCGAGAATTTCACTAAGTTCATCCTCGACAGGTATCCCGATGCGAGGGAGTGGTGGCAGAGCCAGCTGAACTACATAATGGTGGATGAGGCCCAGGACTGCAATGCCGACAACTGGGAGATAATCGAGAAACTGGCGGCCGGACACAAGAACCTCTTCATCGTAGGCGACCCGGACCAGTGCATCTACGAATGGCGAGGGGCCCGGCCACAGCGCTTCGTCCAGTTCTCCTACAACAAGGAGATAGTCCTGGACGAGAACTACCGGTCTACCCCGAAGATCCTCGACGTCGCCAACTCGGTGATATCTAACAACAAAAACCGCATTCCCAAGGACCTTTTCACAAGACAGGCCGGAGGCAGGACGGTAGTCCATTTCCATGCCAAGACTGAAGAGGAAGAGTACGACTGGATAGTCAAGCAGATCAAGCTTCTGATGGCCTCAGGCGCGACTCTCAGCGACTTCGCCATCCTATACCGCTCCAACTACCTTTCCCGCGGCATTGAAAAAGCCCTGATGAACGAGCACCTTACCTACACCATATGGGGCGGGGTCCGTTTCTTCGAGCGCAGGGAAATCAAGGATGCCATAGCCTACCTGCGCCTGTTGTCCAACGAGGCGGATGACGATGCTTTCCTGCGGATCATAAACGTGCCTTCCAGGAGGCTCGGGCGCTCCTTCATCGACACCCTGAAGTCGATTTCCTCGAGTACCGGACAGCCCCTCATGGAGGCCCTGCGGGAAAACATTTCCCTTGAGGCCCTTAACCGGCCGGGGGCCGTGGAATTCCTCAAGGTGATGGATGAATGCCGCGAGTTCTCCCGTTTCGCTTCAGTCTCCGACACCTTGAAACGCATCCTGGACGACTCAGGTTACATGCGCTCCGTGAGGGAGGACCAGGATGAGGAGACCCTGGAGAACATCGACGAACTTATGCATTCAGTCCGGTTCTACGAAGAGTCTCACAACGAATTCGACGTAACCCTCTCCGACTATCTCCAGGACATTGCCCTCTACACCAACCAGGACTACCGGAAAGACAACCTGAGCATAAAACTGATGACCATCCATCAGGCCAAAGGACTCGAATTCCCATATGTATTCATCACCGGACTGTCAGAGGGTATATTCCCGAATATGCGCACGATCCGCGAGTACAAGAAGAACGGAGAAGAGGAGGAGAGGCGCCTGATGTACGTGGCCATAACCCGTGCGGAGAAAGTCCTGTTCCTGACCGAGTCGGAGGGTTTCAACGTATCCACACGAATGAACAAATATCCCTCCAGGTTCCTGACAGAGATCAAGAGACATATGTTCGTTACGGAAGGATTTGTGCCTGAGGAACTTTGGAAGGGTACCCGCAATCTGGTCCACGTGCTTGACGAGGAGACTTTCGGACGCTCTCCGGAAGCCTTGGACGGCTTTGCGGCGGAGAGGGCTGGCTGGGATTCTCCTTTCCAGATAGGGACTGTAGTTACCCATGACATCTTCGGGGAGGGTACAATAGTGGCAGCCAACAAGGAATGGACTACTTTCGAGGTGAAGTTCTCCGACGGTTCGACGCGGCATCTGCGTGCCAGTTTCCTGCGTCTGGGCGATCTGCCATAATTTTTGCAGTGACTTTTGAAAAAATTACTGTAATGGATAATCTCAATCTCCCTGATTTCTCCAAATATAACCGGAATTTTTCCGAGTCCAAGTTTTGGGACAAGCTGGCAGCCTTTGCGAAAAGCGCCGGACTGAAAGTCGTGGCTTCGGCTCTTCTCCTTTTCTATGTGCTTAAGAGTGAAGCCACTCCGCGTGCTGACAAAGCCAAGATTATCGGAGCCCTCGGCTATTTCATCCTCCCTGTTGATCTCATCCCCGACTTCATCCCCGTAGCTGGTTTTACCGATGACCTCGCTGCTCTTACCTGGGGCATATGGTCGGTTGCCAAGAATATCACCCCCGAGATAAAGGCGCAGACCCGTGTCAAGCTCAGGGAGTGGTTCAAAGAGATGGACGAAGAGGACCTGAAGGGGATCCTGTAACTATTTTCCTACAGTAAATCCGATTGAAAGGGTGTTCCCGTCGCTGTCTACGACGGTGACTGTGTGCGGCCCCGGTTCGGCGTTCACAGCCATCTGGTGAATGTAGCGGGTCTCTCCGAGGTAGTTTTCATCCAGGTGCCAGTAAACCGTAGCCTTCTGGTTCCGGTGTGCCAGCGAGAACGTGGCTCCCTTGATGCTGCCGTCAAGCTGCCTGGGGATGAAAATTGTGGTACCCGGCTCGGGATATATGAACTCCATAGGGACGAAGTCTGTACCCGGGATCGACTTGGCCAGCGGGCGGTATTCCGGATGGTGCTGTCGGTAGAACCATTCCATTGCAGGAGGCAGGATGAAGCGGCTTTCCCCGTCGACCATCCTGTGATAGGGGCATGGGTCGCTTGAAGCGGCCGTCTTTGGAAGCATCAGGTTATCAATGTTTTGGCAGTATGGTCCTGCCAGGTGGCCGCTCTCCCTGCAGACCTCTGCTGTGATGTATTCACCGTACTGCGGCTCTGTGAACCAGCTCTTGTCGGGAAGCAGATTGAAGATTTCGAACAGTACCGGACCGGCGGTCCGCGCTCCGGTCAGGCCGGGGACTCCCTGTCCGCCGGCGTTCCCTGCCCAGACTCCCACCGCATAGTCGGGAGTTATCCCGACGGCCCATCCGTCACGGAAGCCCCAGCTGGTCCCGGTTTTCCAGGCTACTTTCTTTACGGAGCTGATCATATGCCAGTCGATTTCGTCGGGCCGGTTGACTTCTTTAAGTGCATCGACTGTCCACCAGAGGGCGGTCTTGTCATTCAGGGGAAAATCCGCTGGAGCTTTCACGGTCGATTCTGACATTCTGGCATATGCGCGTGTTATGTCCAGGAGCGTGCCTTCCGCGCCTCCGAGGATCAGGGACAGGCCATAGTCGTCCGCAGAGCGGTTGACCGTAGTCAGGCCGCATTCCTTGAGGAGCCTGCAGAACCTCTGGATGCCGTACATCCGGAGCATATGCACGGCCGGGACGTTAAGCGACCTGGCCAGGGCCTCTGAGGCGCTTACCGCTCCCGCGAACTGCATGTCGAAATTCTGGGGAGAGAAACCTCCTATGCTTACAGGAATGTCCGGAAGGAGGGTGTGTGGCAGCATTTTGCCGTCCTGGAGCAGGGCGCAGTAGAGGAGGGGTTTCAGGATGCTTCCGGTGCTTCTCGGCGAGCGGAGGATATCGACCTGCGCCCCAGGACGCTTCCGCCCCTGGTCAGCATTCCCTACATATGAGAGGATTTCTCCGGTGTGGACGTCTATCACTACGGCGGCGAGGTCATTGATTCCCTGGAGTGAAAGTTCTCCACTCCATGAATCCGTCAGCTGTGCGACCCGGGTTTGCAGGTCAAGGTCTATGGTAGTTGTGACAGTCTCTCCATGACGGACTTTGGCGTAACGGTCAACCAGGTGGGGAGTATATGACGGAAGTGCCTGCGGGGCTTCCGGTATCGGTTCCTGGCATGCCAGTTCGTATTCCTCTCCTGTGATCTTTCCTCTTTCGCGTAGCCTGGAGAGGAGACGGTTCCTTTTTTCCAGAAGCTCAGTCCGCTTGCGGCCAGGGTGCATGGACGAAGGAGAATTGGGCAGTATGGCCAGGGTGGCGGCTTCACCCCATGACAGTTCGTCCGGTTCCCTGCCGAAGTACCTCCATGAGGCTGCCCTCAGTCCTACTACATTACCTCCGAATGGGGCATGGGAAGCGTACATGGCCAGTATCTTCCGTTTCCTGTGTCTCAGTTCCAGGCGTGTTGCAAGGATCGACTCGATGATCTTTTCGCGTATGGTCCTGTCTTTCCCTCGTGACATCCTCACCACCTGCATAGTGATGGTGCTGCCTCCAGAGGATATGTGCCCGGAGCGGATGTTCTGTACCGCAGCCCTGGCTATGGCTGCCGGATTGACTCCCGGATGAAGGTAGAACCACCTGTCCTCGAACTCGATAAGGGCGGTCTTGTATTTCTCGGGGACCTGGTCCGTGGGGGCGAAACGCCATTGTCCGTCATCTGAGGTTCGGGCTCCCAGGAGTCTCCCGCTGCGGTCGTTGACAACGGTGGAATACTTCTCTCCCTTGAAAAGGTCTGACGGCAGGCACAGTGCATACCATAGCACTGCGCCTGCAATCAGAATCTTGACTATAAGCCTTTTACAGGACATTCGCCTTGAGAGAGGCGGATGACGCGTTGGTGGCCGGGTCGTACATGGCCTCGCATCTTACCGCGGGCAGGGTGTAGGAGCCCTTCCATGCTGCGCGCAGGCGCAGGGTGAAGGTCTTTGTCATTCCCTTAGGCAGGTCGAAGTACCATATGCTCCGGTCGTCACGGATATCGTTGTAGTTGTACTGCGGGTGGGCAAGCTCATCCTGTGAGAACAGTCTCTCGTTGTAGATTTCCCATCCCGAAGGTATCATGGCTGTGAGGGCCAGGCTCTCGATGTATTTGACAGCGCTGGGATTGGTGACTTTAACAGTCATGATGAAGTCAGTGCCCTGGGTGAGGGAAGACGGGTTGACCGGATTCCCTGCATTGTCAGTGTAGCTGGTGGTCAGGACCAGACCGTTTGACCTCGCCCCTACGGTTTCAGATGCCGAAGGCATATGGGTGCGCAGGAGGGTGGCGTACAGGGCTCCGGAGGAGGTGTTCTTGATTGACAGGGTGCCGACAGGCTTGACATCCGATGCCCAGCTTGATCCCTCGGCCTGGACATTCACAATCCCGCAGTTGTCATTGACTTCTGCGGTGACGTTTCCTGTCCCTGTCCTGGATGCCAGGTTGCCGAGTGCCATCGATGCGAATGCGGCATCCTGGGAAGAATACCATCCGTCTGTGAATGTAGCCTTCATCGGTCCTGCCATTTCTATGGCGGCACCAGTGTCCTCTGAAAGGGCCAGGGCGTTGAGGGCTATGGCATCATCCCTGAGAGAGGAACCATATGTAAAGTCATGTACGTCGGCGTCCCGGCCTGTCTTTCCGGCGGGGGCTGTAAGCATCTGGGATGCAATGTTTTTCTTTCCGTCCAGTGCATATGCCGAAGCGAGCATGCAGAGTGCCTGGGAAGAAAGCCCCTCCATTTCCTTCAGACGGTTCATAGCGCTGTTTTCCGGTTTTCCTGCGACTACAAGAGTGTAAAGCCTGAAGGCCTGGTCCAGGTCGCTGTTGTAGATCTGGCTGTTCTTGCGGAAATTCCTTGCGGCATTCTGCTGGAAGGACTGCCATTTGGACAGGACGCTGGTGCTGACCTCGTAACCCTTGCGGGCTGCTTCGGTCATGAAGAGGCCGGCCATCGAGGTGGCCCATGAATCAGAACTCTTCATTCCGGGCCAGTATGCGAATCCTCCGTCGGGGAACTGCCTGGAGTAGAGCTCTTTCAGGATACGCGGAACAGCATCGGCGGCTGCATCGCGATTCTTCTGTGAGAGATAGTCCGAAGTGTAGACTATGTTCATTCCCCTGGCAGAGAGCTGCTCGGTGCAGTTGTAGGCATATCTGGAGAACCACTCGTAAAGGCCGTTGAAATTGATTGCCGGGAAGCTGGATAGGGTGGTGGAGACTCGGTCTTCAACACCGGGGACAACGTCATATGTAAAGGTAGCGGTCGCTCCCGGGGCGATGGTCCTGTTTTCGATGTAAGTGACCGCCTGGTGCGGGTTCCTGACATTTACCGTGACGGTTTCGGAGGCTTTGTGCCCCTTTCTTGCCGCCTGGACGGTAATTGTCGCGGTCCCTTCACCGACAGGGGTGAGATGGAAGCCGGCGATCTTGTCTCCAGGTTCGGAGAATGTAAGGGAGGCAGTCGCCGGACCTGTCACTTTGACCGGGCCCTCTACGGAAATGCTTACGTCTGCCTTGTCAACGCTCTTGTCCATTGCGAAGACGTTCACCGGTACTTCGACTTCATCCCC
>JAEEGL011884686.1_pt1 | contig 62851 bp, 48 predicted proteins | sample 9134231 | NCBI WGS metagenome assembly JAEEGL01 (sample SAMN16246548, study PRJNA631951) | gut metagenome | biome: gut microbiome; feature: rumen; material: fiber-attached | host: Bos | place: Iran: Karaj | collected 2018-10
ATAATTCTTCTAAATCATACTTACAATTTGGAAAATCTGATAAAGCCTTCTTTGATAATTGAGATATTTATTTAAACATTTTAAATGCTTCAATTGATCAACAACAAGTAAGATATGAATTAAAACTTACCCCTAAATGTTTGAACGGGCAAATCAAGTTTAGTTCAACTGATGAACAATATAGCTCAGTTTATACAGAACAAATGCCTGTATCTAAGGCATTATATGCTAATTACATTAACCGAATATTATTGTTAAATGAAGCATCATATTTGATTAAGAATTTTGTTCTGTCAGATTTTACTAATGCTTATGAAAAGGATTTTAATGAAGATCCTGCGATGTATCAGTTTTTTATTGAACAAATTGGCGAAGTTAAATTGCAACTTATAATTTTGGTAGCTTTGATTGTTATTATGCAATTATTTTTTACACTATTTATGATAATATACCTTGTTAAAGCAGCGTTTGGATTTGGTGTTGTTGAATGGTGATTATTTGTAGCTTTTGTGGCTTGTTGTGTAATTGCTTTGGCATTAAATGTTATCTCATTGTATTTTACATATGATTTAATAACTTCATCAATTCCAAATGATAAACGTTTAAAAGATAGTTATAAAATCTTCACTTCTTTAAAAAATATTAAAAAAACAAATGAAGTTTCTCCAAAAATAATTATTGATTTCACTAATTCAGATGAATATAAAAATCATTTAAATAATGTTACAAATTACACTTTTCCTAATGAAGTTATAATAAATGATTTCTTGAATAAGATGGGTTCACCAGATGATACTGATCCTTCTTTACCTATGTATCAATGATCAGAAATAAATAAAATTATTGCTTTGGAGAACAATTTATCTTTATTTAATCAAAATGGCAAAATTATTAACTATTTTTCTCATATCACTACAGCAAATAAAGCACTTGGAGAAGAATATTTATCTCAATTAAAACTTTGTGGTTTAGGGATAGTTGGATATCTTGTGTTTTTTGCGGTTGCTATTGTTTTGTTATTACATCTAACAATGGTCGCAGGTTATAATAAGGATGAAATATGAAGAAAAAAAATGTTGCAACAAGAACTTTTTGGTGAAAATGGTGGTAATGATAGAATAGCTAGTGAGATGCAAAGTAATATTACTAGCAGACAGGAATCACTCTCAGTATCTTATGATGTTCTTTCATTGAATCTTTGTCAACAAATCAATAATAATAGTGGTCAAGCTAATAGTTATTTTTCATGGTTTAAAAGCACATTTTTTGAGATTATAATCGTAATACCTCAATTGTTTACTCTTTATAAATTTTCAAAAATTAATTTTATAAGACCCGATAATAATGAATATGGTCCAAAATATGGTATTTTTTGTGTTCTTATATGCATTTTGTGCATCATAGGATATTATTTTTTGATGGATTATTTGGAATTTCCAGTGTCACAATTATATATACTTGATAAGAAGGCTGCATCATTTGTTGATGCAATTTAATTAGTGCTTAGCATCTGCTATTTTGTTTATAGTATAATAAATTATACAAGGCATATTTAGTCAATAAGAGTCCTATTTAAGAAGGAGTTTATATATATGACAAAGAAGATTCTTTTGGGGTTAATCCCTTTATCATTGTGCTCAATAATTGAACCTACTTGTAATGCTAGCAGTTCATTATTGAATAGTGTTAAGACTTCTAATGAAGATGAAAAGGGAATTAGTTTTGAAAATCTTGAATACATATACCATAGTGGGGTTATTAACTATTATCGACTAGATAAAAAACAACAAATTGAAATTAATAACCAGATTAAAGAAGAAAAATCAGAATTTTATGCCAACTTCTTAGGTAAACTTGACTATTTTTATAAAAATAATGATTTAAAGATAAGTGAAAAATATTCAAAAATTAATGATGCTTGCTATGCTGCATCAATAAAAGTTGTTGATTTTATTTCTGTTGAAGAAGATTTGAATAAGCAAACAAAAGACATAAATGGAGTTAAATCAAATAATAGAGTAAATTCAACAGTAAATTTTTGCAAAAATAATTACTTACTTTATGATGAGTCATATGATTTAATTGATAAGGCTGCAATAGCAGAATCAATAGTTTCTACTTCAAAATCAACTGTTGTTTTGAATACAGGTATGATTTTGAAAAGATTTTTGAAATCTGTAGAAAAATCTGAAGAAAATAAAGCAAAATTAGATTCAATTTATGTTAATAAGAAAGTTTCAATTGATGAGCTTTATCAAGAAGGGAAATTAAAAGTTGGGGAAGATTTAACTGAATATGTAAGAAATAATGAATTGGATATTAATTATGAACATGAAAAATCTCAATTTTTATTACCAAATTTTCATGATTTTGAATATAAAGACAAATTTGATTTATATGTAAAAATTGATTCATTTAATTTTGATTTAAATAAAGGATATGATGTAACATTAAACTTTGGTTTAATTAATAAAGATTTCAAAAATCGCCCAGATTTTAATGATTTTATCATTTGATCTAATGACAAAGAAAGAGTTCCTCAATTAGCAAATAGTCAAGAAAAGCAAGAGATGACATATTATATGACTCCTTCTAATGAATATTTGCAAAAAGAAGTCAATAATGCCTTTAAACAAATTAATATGGATTTAAAACCAAAATTATTGACTAATAATGCGATTGGTGTAGAAACTTACAATGAATTAAAAAATAAAGGTCAAATTTATCAATTTGATAATTCTTCTAAATCATACTTACAATTTGGAAAATCTGATAAAGCCTTCTTTGATAATTGAGATATTTATTTAAACATTTTAAATGCTTCAATTGATCAGCAACAAGTGAGATATGAATTGAAACTTGCCCCTAAATGTATGAATGGGCAAATCAAGTTCAGTTCAACTGATGAACAGTTTAGTTCAGTTTATACAGAAAAAATGCCTGTATCTAAAGCATTATATGCTAATTACATTAACCGAGTATTATTGTTGCATGAAGCATCATATTTAATTAAGGAATTTGTTCTAAAAGATCAAATCAACGCTAATGAAAAAGATTTTGAAGAAGATCCAGTAATGTATCAGTTCTTTATTGAACAGATAGATGATGTTAAAGCGAAATTATTAGTTATGTTGGCTTCAATTTTTGTTGTACAAACAATAATGACAATAATTTTGGTTATATATGTTTTGTCTGAGTTATGTAAGTCAGTATTAGATATAGCTGAATGACTTGAGATGGGATTACTTATTGCTTTTTTTTGTTCAGTTGGGATAGCCTTGATATTAAATGCTGTTTCTATGTATGGTTTATATAATTTGATAGGTATATCAATTCCAAATAATAAACATTTAAAAGACAGTTACAAAATCTTTAAATCATTAAAAGGCATTAAAAAAACTAATGAGATATCTCCAAAAATAATTATTGATTTCACTAATTTAGATGAATATAAAAAACATTTGGATAATGTTGCAAATTACACTTTTCCTAATGAAGTTAAAATAAATGATTTCTTAAGTAAGATGGGTTCACCAGAAGATACTGATCCTTCTTTACCTATGTACCAGTGATCAGAAATAAATAAAATTATTGCTTTAAAAAATAACTTATCTTTATTTAATCAAAATGGCAAAATTATTAACTATTTTTCTTACATCACTACACCAGTAAAATCATTTGGAGAAGAATATATATCTAAATTTAGATTATGTTGTACAGGGATATTTATTGCTATTGTTCTTTTTGATGCTTCAATTGTTATATTGCTTCATTTAATAGTGTTTGCTGGAACGTCCAGACCAGGTATAGATGCGAGAATTTCAGGATCAAGGCTTCAAGGACTTTTATATAATTCTCATAATGTTGATCAATTCAATAATGTTTTAAATAATGAACTTGGTATTATTGGAAGCGTTATTTTTAATAGTCAAAATGGTGCTTCTGATTTTTCATGATTCAAAACTATAATTTCTACTTGCTTAATTGCTGTGCCTCAAATACCAATTGTTTTTAAAGGCTTTAGAAAATTGTTTGATAGTAAAATGAAATATGCTTGTTTGGGTATAGCAATATGCATCTTGAACGTTTTAGGTCATGCCTTAATGTTACATAATTTATCTCTCCCTCTCTCTGAACTTTATTTATTTCAAACAAAAGTTGCATCATTCATTGATGCAATTTAATAAATAGTTATAAGATAAAATCTATTCTTATGTGTTTTGATTAAAGGAATTTACTTATTAGGTATAAATTTTCTTTGTAAATAAATTTTTGAATTTTATTTATTATTTATTTGTTTTTTTGTAGAGATATATATATAATTACTTATGTTATTTAAGGAGAAATTAATTATTTATGGCAAAAATAACTGAACAGAAATTATCACCATCTAGTGATTTGGCTGATTTGATCGGTGGAGGAAAAATAACACGCCCACAAGCAGTTAAGAAGTTCTGAGATTATGTTAAAAAACATGGTTTGCAGGATAAAAAAAATAAGAGAATGATTAATTGTGATGATAAATTAAAAGTTCTTTTTGGAAAAAAGCAAATTTCAATGTTCGAAGTTGGCGGAATGATTTCTAAAAACTTAGACTAAACTTATAATTTGTTTTTTTACTTTTTTATAATTTTTTATTAGTGTAAATAAATATTGTTGGATTACTAACAGTGTTTATCTTCACTAATATTTTTTTGTCCTGATCAAAATATTCTTAATTTATTTAGTTAGTGAAGGCAAATTATATTAGTATATTTTTGCTTTTTATTATTTTGCTATCAATTATGATATTGGTAGATTTCTTGTTCACTTCTAGTATTAATATTCAATGAAATTAAATATAAAAAAAGTATGCATTAAACTATAATTAATTAACTTAATTATTTTATGACTCCTCATATTAATGCAAAATTACAAGATATAGCTGAAGTAGTCTTGATGTCTGGCGATCCTTTAAGGGCAAAATGGATTGCTAGAAAATTTTTGGAAAAGCCTCGGCTTGTCAATGATATTCGAGCAATGTATATTTATACTGGTTATTACAATAAAAAAAAGGTTACAGTGATGGGTCATGGCATGGGTATCCCTTCCATTGGTATTTATTCTTATGAATTATTTAATTTTTATGATACTAAATTCATTATTAGGCTTGGTTCTGCAGGGAGTATTAACAAAAATATAAATTTAGGTGATATTTTTATTGCAGATGAAAGTTATAGTAATTCATCTTATGCAAGTGAAATCGGTGTTAATGCGACTAATAAAGTTCTTAAATGTGATAAAAAATTAAAAATTTTAGCTGCTAGAACTGCTAAAGAATTAAAAATTCCTTTTTTCTCTGGTAGGGTATTTTCTATGGATGCCTTTTATTCAAAATATTCTTTAAATAGTTTAAAAGCAACAAAATCTGATATGCTTGAAATGGAAGCATTTGGATTGTATGCAAATGCAATAAAGTGTAAGAGGTCAGCATTAACTATTCTTACATGTAGTGATTCATTAATAACAAAAAAAAGTTTATCTCCAGCTGAGCGAGAAACTTCATTTGTTAATATGGCTGAATTAGGGTTGAAATTAGCTGATAAATTATCAAAAAATAGATGAAGCAAAAAATATTAAATTTGTAGCATGAACTTAAATAAATATATAGATCACACTTTGTTGAAACAAACCGCAACCATAGATGATATAAATAAATTATGTAAAGAGGCAATTGCACATAATTTTGCAAGTGTTTGTGTGAATCCTTGTTTTGTTAAGTATGCATCAGATTTATTAAAATCTTCAGATATTAAAGTATGTACAGTTGTTGGTTTTCCATTAGGTGCAAATAGTACATTATCAAAGATGTATGAAGCTAATTTGGCAATCACAGATGGGGCAAGTGAAATTGACATGGTAATTAATATTTCTGATGCAAAAATGCACAATTTTAAAAATATAGAAGATGAGATAAAAAAAGTAAAGCAAGTTTGTAAAAGTATAGTTCTAAAAGTAATAATCGAAACTTGTTTGTTATCTGATTATGAAAAAAAATTAGTTTGTCAAGCCATAATTAATGCAGGTGCAGATTTTGTAAAAACTTCAACAGGTTTTTCATCTGGTGGTGCAACTGTTGAAGATATAAGGTTATTAAAAACTATTTGTGATGGTAAACTAAAAATAAAAGCCTCAGGTGGTATTAAAAATAAGTCAACAGCAATTGAAATGATTACTGCAGGTGCAGATAGAATTGGTACAAGTTCCGGAGTTGAAATAGTTAAATAGTTTTATGAATATAATTTCCATCATTGAGAAGAAAAGATATGGTAAAGAACTTTCAAAGGAAGAAATTAAATTTTTCATAAAAAATTATGTACTAAAAAAAAATATAGCTGATTATCAAGCTTCAGCCTTTCTTATGGCAATTGCTATAAATGGGTTGTCATATAATGAGACATTTTGGCTAACAGATGAAATGATTAAAACTAGTAAAATTTTTAAATTCAAAAATTTTATTAAAGGTCATATTATAGATAAACATTCAACAGGTGGGGTTGGTGATAAGGTTTCACTAATTTTAGCTCCAATATGTTCAGCATTAGGGATTAATGTTGCTAAGTTATCAGGCAAAGGTTTAGGTTTTACTGGTGGTACAATAGATAAATTAGCATCTATTAACATAAATACTCTATTGAACGAAAGAGATGGGGCAAGGATATTAAAATCAACTGGTATTTTGATTATGCAACAGCAAGATAATGTTGTTCCAGCAGACAAATTATTATATAGTTTGCGAAATTCGTCTGGTTCAGTCGACTCTATACCATTAATAGCATCTAGTATTGTTTCAAAAAAAGTTGTTTTAGATTCAGAGTATATTTTTTTAGATATTAAAGTTGGTGATGGTGGTTTTTGCACAACATTACCAAAGGCTATTAAGTTAGCAAAGCTTATGACATTTCTGTTTAAGAAATTCAAAAGAAAAGCAATCATTTTTATTACTGGAATGGATCAACCATTAGGTAAATGTATAGGTAATGCATTAGAGATAAAAGCAGTCATAAACTTTTTACTTGGTAAACCAGAATCAAAAGAGATAGAGAATTTGATTATGATTTTCATGACTGATATTCTATTAACCTTAAAGATGGTTAAAAGTAAAATTGATGCTGAAAAATTAATAAAAAAAGTTATAAAAAATCAACTTGCTTATAAAGCTTTCTGCCACTGGGCTATTGCTCAAGGGTCAAATAAAAAATTTTTGTTAGATGGATGTTTTAAACCAAAACATAAGGCTAATATTTATTCTGATAAAAATTGTTATATTTCATATAAGTCAACACGTGAAATAGGTAACATATCTTTTTTGCTTGGTGCTGGAAGAGTTAAGGTTGATGACCAAATTGATTATAATGCAGGTATATATCTAAATAAAATCCATAATGACTTTGTAAAAAAAGGTGATTTGATAGCATCACTTTATTCATCTAAAAATATTGAAAAAAATTTAATTGATAGATTTAGAAAAAATATTATTTTTCAAAATAAAAAATTTAAAACAACAAAATTAATATTTAAAATTTTTAGATAGTTGGAATGTTATGATAGTTTCGAAATTTAGTGAATTAAAAAAAATTTTAAAAAATTCCTATTCACCATATTCAAAATTTAAAACAGCAGCAATAGTTGTTACGGATAAAGGAGATTTTGTTGGTGTCAATGTTGAGAATTCATCTTACCCTGCAACAATTTGTGCAGAAAGGAATGCGATTTTCTCTGCCATTGCAAATGGAGCAAAAAAGTTTAAGTCACTTTATGTTATTAGTTCTTCAAAAAGAAAGGATATAGTTCCATGCGCCATGTGTCTCCAAGTTATGAGCGAATTTTTTACTCCTAATATAGAAATTATCTTTTTTAATATTAATGGAGCATATGTTAAATATAAGTTTAGCCAACTATTGCCATTTTCTTTTAATAAAAAACAGTTAAAAAAAAATTAATTTTCAATTATGAATGCTCTATATAAAAAATTAATTAATTCAAAAAAAATTAATTCTAGAGAAAAAAGTAAATTAAAAAATATGTCTTTAAAAGAAATAAATAACCAGTTTATTGACAGGAAACTCCATTTTGGCACAGCTGGGATTCGTGGAATAATGGGAATTGGTCCTCAGTTTATGGATAAGGTAAATTATCAGCGTATGGCATACGGATATGGTAAATATCTGTTAAGCAAATTTAGAAATCCAATGGTTGTAATTGGTCATGATAACCGTTTTAATTCTGATAGTTTTTCTTTAGCATGTGCCGATGTTTTAACAAGTATGGGCATTATTGTTTATTTGTTTAAAAATAATAATTTAATGCCAACCCCAATTATTTCATATTCAATAAGAAAATTGAAAGCATCAGGAGGAATAATTGTTACTGCAAGTCATAATCCTAAAGAATATAATGGATTCAAGGCATATAATCCTGATGGTGGTCAAATTTTGCCAGATGTAGCAACTAAAATCGAAAAAAATATGCCAAGTTACTATAAGACATTAGATATGTCATTTATTAGAAATAATAGTTGCATAAAATATATTAGCGATTCAGTTATTAGCAATTATTTTTCTGATATTGAGTTGCATATTCTCGGTAAAACAAAAAATAAAAATACAAATAATTTTCCTATTGTTGTTACTACTCATCATGGAACAGCAAGCAACTATTTACCAAAGTGATTAAAATCTTTAGGTTATAAAATAAAACCTCTTTTAAGTCAATGTTATCCAAATTCTAATTTTGAGAATTCTAAATGTCTTAATCCAGAAATGTTTGAATCATTTGAACCTACCATCAAATATGCTAAAAAATGCAATGCTAAATTGATTATAGGTGTTGATCCAGATGCAGATAGAATGGCGGTTATGATTTTGCATAAAAATAAATGAAGACTTATGACTGGTAATGAAATGGGAATAATTTATACACATTATTTGTTAAATAATGTGAAGTTTAAAAAGCAGCCATTTATTATTAGTAGTTATGTTTCGACAAATTATATTGATGCAATTGCAAAAGAATATAATGCTAAAGTCTACCGAACTGGGACTGGTTTCAAATGAATGGGAGCAAAAGTTTCTGAATTAGATAATAAACAAAGTTTCGTAGTGGCATTTGAAGAAGCAATAGGTGGATTAAATACAAATGTAAATAGGGATAAAGATTCATTTGCTACCTCTTTATTGGCTCTTAAAATAAATGATTTCTGCTTGAAAAAAAAGATGGATTTACTTGACTATCTGCAAGATATTGTTTTTAAAAAGTATGGTTATTGGATTGGAAAAACAAAATCATATTTAATAAAAAAAATTGATTGAAAAAAAACTGCAACAGCAAAGATGTCTTATTTTAAAAAATATTTAAAAATTGGTAGTTCAATATGTGGATTGAAAGTTAAGAAGATTGTTTTTAATAAAATTGGTGGATGTTTAGAGTGGCATTTTGTCGGTAGAAATTGAATAAAATTTAGAATGAGTGGTACTGAGCCAAAATTTAAAGTTTACTATGAATTATATGGTAATTCATTAGACCAACTTAATGCTAAACTTAATGAACTTGATAAGTTAATATCTTATTTGGTAATTAAATAAGTTTGTCTAATATTGTAATGTTTATTTTAATGGGTACATTAAGTTAATATTAATTTATCTTTTATTTTTAAAATAATTATTAATGATGGTGGATTATGAATATAAACAATTTAATGCAGCAAGCACAAAAAATGCAAAAAGAATATTCAAAAAAAATTAATGAATTTAATAATAAAGAATTTGAATACAATTATCAGAATGGCTGTGTTATTATTAAAATGACAGGTGCATTAAAAATCATAAAATTGACAATAAATAAATCATTAATTGATCCTGATGATGTTATTACATTGGAGGAAATGGTAAGCGAAGCAATAAATAATGCAATCGCTTTGATAACAGATAAAAAAAATGATTTAGCTCCATCAAATGGTTTATTTTAATGAAAAATATAGAAGCAATTAATTTATTAGTTGATAAATTAAGAAGATTACCAGGTGTGACTGAGAAACAGGCAAATAACATCTGTAATGCATTAATAGAAAGCAATAATGATGAAGTTGATTCATTAATATTTTCAATAAAAAATTTAAAGAAAGTAGTTAAATTATGTAAACAATGTAATAACATATCGCAAAATGATTTATGTGAAATTTGTTCTAATCCATTAAGAAATACAAAACAATTATGCATAGTTAATTCATGTGATGATATAGAAAAAATTGAACAGACAAATAGTTATTTAGGATTATACTTAGTTGTGCCATCTGTCAATATAAAAAAGAATAAATTAATTAATGAACATTCAATTTTACAACTTAAAGAACTAATGAACAAATTTCAATTTATTGACATATTGATCGCAACAAATTTAACTCCAAATGGCGAAGCTACAGCCTTTTACTTAAAAAAAATAATTAATGACATTTTTCCAAATGTTAGTTTGTATAGGATCGCTATAGGCTTGCCATTAAATTCTGATTTGAGTTATTCAGATGTTGAAACATTATCAATGGCAATAAAAAATAAGACAAAGTATTAAAAATATGAATAATTCATCAATAGATTTTTTTTTAAAGAAAATAAAAAATAATGATTTTAATTTTAAGATTTCAGATTTTTTAGCATTTGTAAATAAAGAAAATATTGATATTTATTCTAAATATTTGCAAAAAATAATGAATTATCTTTTAGGTTTAGTTAATGATTTTATAAATTTTAAATTTGATTCCATACCTGGAGAAAATCTTTTTTTTCAATATTTAGAAATAACAGACAACATCTCTTTGATTAAAAAATTAGATAGTAATATTTTGTCAACAAATTTTGATTTTTTCAAGTTTATTAAAAAAAGAATTCAATTTATTAGAAAGAAATTAAAAATTTGAGAGTATAAGTATTATGCTTTAGAAAAACCAGAAGTTTCAGATACAATTTATGATCTTGTACTTAAAGAATTAAATTTTATTGAGCAAAAATTTCCAAATCTTGCAATAAAATCTTCTCCTACAAGTAAGCTAGGAGGTGCAATCAGCAATAAATTTCAAAAAGTCGAACATAAATTTCCTATGCTATCATTGTCTAATGCTTTTAATATTGATGATTTAAAAAAGTTTGATGCTAGCATCAAAAAGAAAACTTCTAGTATTAAAAATATAAGTTATGTTGTTGAACCAAAAATAGATGGTTTAAGTATTTCATTAATTTACAATAATGGGTTGTTGGTGCAAGGGTTAACTAGGGGAGATGGAAAATTTGGGGAGGATGTAACTAAAAATATTTTGATGGTAGATTCTATTCCAAAAAAAATAAAGTATTGCGGTAAATATCTTGAAGTAAGAGGAGAAATTTTTTTAGACTTTAAGCAATTTGAATTGATAAATTCATCTATAAAAGATGAAAAAGATAAATTTGCTAATCCACGAAATGCTGCATCTGGAACAATAAGAAGATTAAACACGAATTTAGTTAAAGAACGAAAACTTCAATTTATTGGTTATCATATTCCTGATTTTTCATCAATTAAAGAATTAAAAATTTCTAAGCAGAGCGAAGTCTTATTAAAACTTAAATCTTTTGGATTTAGGGTTCATGATAATGTTTATCATTGTAATAGTATTGATGATGCATATAAAGATGTAGTTAAATTAGAGCAAAATCAGAATGGATTGCTATATCCAATAGATGGTGCTGTTGTTAAAGTTGATGAAATAAGTTTATATGATAAGTTAGGGTATACTTCAAAATTTCCACATTGAGCAATTGCATATAAATTTGTTCCAGAGGAGGCTAAAACTAAGTTATTATCCATTTCAACAAGTGTTGGTAGAACTGGAAAAATTACTTATGTAGCAAATCTTAAACCAATAGAATTATCAGGTTCAAGAATTTCATCAGCGACATTGAATAATGCAAACTATATAAAAACTAAGGATATAAGAGTAGGGGACACAGTAATAGTTTATAAAGCAGCAGAAATTATTCCATATATTAAAGAATCAGTGAAAGAAGATAGAGGTCAAAATATAAAACCATTTGTTGCGCCTGATCATTGTCCTATTTGTAATTCAAAATTAGAAAAAAAGAATGATTCTGATGTAGATCAATATTGTGTTAATACTTCATGCCCAGCAAGAGTATTAAATTCAATAATTCATTATTGTAGCAAAGATGCAATGGATATTCAAGGCTTAAGTGAAAAAACTATTGCTAAATATTTTAAATTGGGTTATTTAAAGAATATACAAGATATATATAAATTAAATGATAAGCGTGTAGATATAATAGAGAATGTCTTTAATAAAAAATTTAAGACTTTTAATAATGTTATTTATTTTATTAATCTTTCAAAAACAAAATCATTAGAAAAATTATTATATGCATTAGGGATATTAAATGTTGGCTCTGTTTTGGCAGAAAAGTTGGCAAAACATTATAAAAATATTGATAATTTAATGTCTGCTTCAATCGATGAACTTATTCAATTAAAAGATATTGGTTTAACTGTTTCTAAATCTATTTATGAATGATTTCACAATAGTGAAAATATTAAATTAATAAATGAATTAAAGATAGCTGGAGTTAATATGACATTTTTAGAGCGTAATATTTCTTTAGCTAATAAACAAAGTGAATTTTATAAAAAGAACATATGCATAACGGGCAGTTTTGAGATTCCACGTGATCAAATTAAGAGTAAACTGATTGAAAAATATGATGCAAATATTCTAGATAGTGTTTCAAAGTCATTAGATTATTTAATAGTCGGCAGTAATGGCGGCAGCAAAATAGAAAAAGCGAAAAAAATTGGCATCAAGTTGATTTATAATAAAATTTGAGAAAATTAGTAACATGATAAAAATTAAAAATTCTTCTACAAATGAATATTTTCACATAGATATAAATAAACAATTAACTATTTATAATTGTGGTCCTACTTTATATAACCATATTCATATAGGCAATTTACGTCCTCTTATTGTTTTCGATATATTTTATCGATATTTACTTCGAATAGGATGTAACGTTAAGTATGTTCATAATTTAACTGATATTGATGATAAAATTATCAATCGTGCAGAAGAGTTACATAAGGCTGAATTAGAGATTACAAATTTTTATCATAAGGAATATTTAAAAATATTTGATGAGCTAAATGTAAAAAAGATGGATATTATGCCAAAAGTTTCAGATAACATAACTGGAATAATCGAAATGATAGAAAAAATTGTTGATAATGGCTTTGCATATGTCTCCAACGGTGATGTTTACTTTAAAACCAACATGATTAAAGATTATGGTTCAGTATCTGGGCAAAATATAGATAATTTAATTTCTGGTGCTCGTGTTGCTTCTAATGAGGATAAGGCAAGTCCTTTGGATTTTGCCTTGTGGAAGTCCACTAAAAAAGGCATTGGATGAAAAACAAAATGAAATGAACATGGTAGACCTGGTTGGCATTCAGAGTGTGTATTTTTAATTAATAAATATATTGGTAAACAAGTTTCTATTCATGGCGGTGGAGTGGATTTAAAATTTCCTCACCATGAAAATGAAAATGCCCAAAACATTGCTTTGAATGGCATTCCATTAGCTAAATGTTGGATGCATGTTGGGCATTTAAATGTTAATAATCAAAAAATGTCCAAATCGTTGAATAATTTTATTTTGGTTAAAGATAACCTAAAAGAATATAGTGGTAATGCAATTAGATGATTTTTAATTTCGACAAATTATGAAAAACCAATTAATTACTCAAGTAAAATATTAGATTCATTTACTAATGAAATTTATTTGTTATTTTCTAATTTAAATTTGGGAATTATTACATTGCATAATGCAAAAAAGGGATTTGAGTTAGAAAATAATTTAGATTTTGCTTTACCAAAAGAATTTATTGAAGCTTTAGATGATAATTTAAATACACCTAATGCAATAAGTGTTGTTTGGAATTGTGTGAAATGTATATCCAAATTGATAAAAGAAAAACAATATCAAGAATTAATTACTAAATTAAAAGAAATATTGTCTATGATTGATGTTTTAGGTTTAAAATATTCAAATCCACTTTCTGATGAAAGCATATTGGTCCTAGTTAATAAATGAAATTCTGCAATTAAATTAGGTGATTATAAAAAGGCAGATGAACTACGTGAAGTTTTGAAGAAAAAGAAGATTATTTAAATTTATTTTTTGGATGTTTTCTTATTATTCCTAAAATTGATGTAATTAATAACAATTGGTGATATTGATAATAGAACAGAAAAAACAGCAAAAGTCAACATTCATCATCATGTTGGTTTTAAAATGAATTTGTTTTCTCGTTTATTAAATTTTAATAGTAAATTTTCCAAAATATCATCTGTAAATTGGTGAGAGTTAAAAGTATTTGAACAATAAATAATGAATAATATTATATTAAGAAAAATCCCAGTAGCAATCCCAATATTTGATAAAACATATTGCTTATTGAACTTAGATTTTGTAAGTCAGAGAATATAAAACAGCAAAAGTGAAGTAAATAAAAAAATAACAACAACTAATATAAAAAAATTATTTCATCAATCAAATGTTACTTGCGTTTTTTCAATGTCATAAGTCCAAAAACCTGCATGATATAATAATGGAAGCGATTTTTTATGTCAACTATGTGTACCATATCTTTGTCCTGTGAATGAATTTATAGCAAAAATAATGATGAGTAAAAAAACAGAAATAAATAAAAAAATATAATTAAAAATTTTTTTCTTGTATTTAATATCCTTGTTATTAATTGAATTAATATTTTGGTTTTTCATATGAAATACTTTATATCTGTATTTTACACTAATTAGGTGTATTGGTTATTTTTTCAGTATCTAACAATTCCTTTTTAAGAACAGCAATATCCTTTACTCGATCATCTTCATTTTCAATGTTTACAAGTTTTACACCACTTGTATTTCTACCAGTCTCGCGGATTTGTGATACAGGTATTCTAATAATTTTATTTTTTATTGTAATTATTAATATTTCATCATCAATATTTACAGATTTTATTGATACTAGTTGTCCAGTTTTAACAGTTACTTTTAATGCTTTTACTCCCTTTGCGTTTCTATTAGTTTTTCTGTATTCTTCAATGGGCGTTAATTTTCCTATACCTTTTTTGCCTATTGACAATATAAATTTCCCTTGATTAAAAGTTGACACTCCTATAATTTCTCCATTTGGTATTTTCATCCCCTTCACACCAGCTGCTGTTCTTCCCATAGGTCTGACACAAGAATGATCAAATCTTATTACTTGCCCATTGCTTGCCCCCATAATAATATCAGTTTCATTTTGTGGAATCTTTAATACATCAAATAACACATCATTTTCCTTAAGTGTAATGCATTTTTTTCCAGCCTTATTTATATTTTCAAACAATGCAATTGATGTTTTTTTAATAATGCCTTTTTTTGTAACAAAAAATAAATAGTTATCAGATTCATATTTATCAACTGATAAAAGAGTGATAATGTTTTCATTTTTTTCAATGCCAGGGATAAAACTAATGGCAGGAAGACCTTTTGAGATTCTACTACCTTGCGGGAATTGGTGTCCACGCATCCTATAGACTTTACCCTTATTTGTAAATATTAAAACATCAACATGTGTGTTTGAAATAATTATTCTTGATACATCATCATCACTATACGTTGATGTGCCAATTACTCCAACACCACCTCTATTTTGCGTTCTATATGTATCAACTGGGAGTCTTTTCACATACCCACGACTACTAACTGTTAATAAAATATCCTGTTTTTTTATTAAATCTTCGTCAGATATATCCATTTCTTGATCCAAAAAAACTTCAGTTTTACGTTTATCACCAAATTTTTTGTCTAACAATTCTAGTCTATTAATGATATTTTCTATTTGTCTTTCACGTTTAGACAATAGATCATTGAAATCATTTATCTCAAAAGTCAATTTTTCTAGTTCTTTTGTAATTTTTTCATGTTCTAGTCCACTAAGCGTTCGTAGACGCATGTCAAGAATAGCTTTAGCTTGTTTATTGTCTAAATTATATTTAGATATAAGTTCATTTGTTGCTTGATTGTCAGTTTCAGATTGTCGAATTATTTTTATTACGCCATCTATATTAGACATTGCAATATTTAGTCCTTCTAAGATGTGTTTACGTTCAATATCATTTTTTAGATTAAAATTAATTTTTCTATTTAATACATTTATCTGGTGGTTTAAATATATTTCAAGTGCTTGCTTAATGCTTAATAATTTTGGTTCACCATTAACTAATGCAAGCATGTTGACATAGAAAGATGATTGAAGTTGAGTTTTTTTGTAAAGCTGGTTCATAATAACTTCAGGCGAAACATCACGTTTAGTTTCGATTACTATTCTTATACCCTCTCTTGATGACTCATCTCTTAAATCAGCTATACCAGGAATTCCATTATTATCTGCATTTTTAGAACTTGATAACTCAGCAATTTTTTCAATTAAGTTTTTCTTATTTACTTGATATGGGATTTCAGTAAAAATTATTGTTGATTTTCCTGTAGAGTCATTAGTTGTGTAACTTCCTTTTGCTCTAACGACAATATTACCATGGCCAGTTGAGAAATAATCATTTATTCCTTTTGCACCAATAATTTGTGCACCTGTAGGAAAATCAGGCCCTTTTATAACTGTTTTTAATTCTTCAATTGTGCATTCAGGATTATTAGAAATTAATTTTATTCCTGCAATAAGTTCACTTAGGTTATGCGGTGGGATATTAGTTGCCATTCCAACAGCAATACCATTAGCACCATTTGCAAGTAAGTTGGGGAATAAAGATGGAAGAACTGTAGGCTCTGTTTCACTGCCATCATAGTTATCAACAAAATTAACAGTGTTTTTATCAATATCTTCTAACATTGAATCAGCTATTTTGCTCATTCTAGTTTCAGTATAACGCATAGCTGCAGCAGAATCACCATCTATTGATCCAAAATTCCCATGCCCATCAATTAATGTATATCTCATAGAAAAATCTTGCGCCATACGAACCATAGTTTCATAAACTGCTGTATCACCATGTGGATGGTATTTACCTATAACTTCACCAACTAATCTTGCTGATTTTTTGTATGGACGTGAAGAAGACATCCCTAATCCATATGCTGCGTAAAGAATTCTTCTATGAACAGGTTTAAATCCATCCCTTGCATCAGGTAAAGCTCTTGCAACAATAACAGACATTGAGTATTCCAAGAAGGAATTTTTCAATTCTTGTGTTATTGGCTTTTCAATAATTTTAGTTTGATTTTGTTGTTCTTTTATTAAATTTTCATCTCTATTTGTTGCCATATTTAATCTCCATTAAATATCTAAATTTTTTACAAATTTAGCATTGCTAGATATAAATTCTTTTCTTGGGTTTACATCATCTCCCATCAAAAAAGAAAATTGTTTATCAGCTTCTATTGCGTCTTCAATTGTAAATTTATGTAATTTTCTAACTGTTGGGTCCATAGTGGTTTCCCACAATTGATCAGGATTCATTTCACCTAAACCTTTATATCTTTGGATATCAAATTTACTATCTTTTTTAGCTAAAGACTTTAAATTTTCTAATTCCTCATTATTGTATGCATATGTAATTTTTTTGTCTTGGGTAAATTTGTATAGCGGAGGGACAGCAGCATAAATATGACCATGTTCAATTAAAGGTCTCATGTATCTGAAGAAGAATGTTAATAATAGAATACGAATATGTGCTCCATCCACATCAGCATCTGTCATGATGACTATTTTGTCATATCTAAGTTTATCAATTGAGAACTCAGGCATAACTCCTGCACCAACCGCGGTTATGATTGCATTTATTTCTTCTGATTCAAAAATTCTTTCAGTTTTTGCTTTTTCAACATTTAATATCTTTCCACGTAATGGCAAAATAGCTTGATAATATCTATCTCTTCCCAATTTTGCACTTCCACCAGCTGAATCACCTTCCACAATATAAATTTCACTTATGCTATGGTCTTTTGTTGCACAATCTGCTAATTTACCTGGCAATGTGCCAACATCAAAAGGTGATTTTCTTCTTACTGCTTCTTTTGCCGCAATTGATTTAATTCTTGATTCTTTTGCTAAATTAATTTTATTGACTATTAAAGAGGCTTCATCAGGATTTTCATTTAAGAATTTTTCAAAAATTTCACCAGTTACTGAATTAACAACTTGTCTAACTTCAGTATTTCCTAGTTTTTGTTTTGTTTGTCCATCATATTGTGGATCAGGGTGTTTTATAGAAATTATTGCAGCTAGTCCTTCTATAGTATCTTCTTTTGAATATTTGTCATCTTGTTCTTTTAAGAATTTATTTCTTAATGCATATGAATTTAGCACACGAGTTAATGCTAATTTGAAACCCTCTTCATGAGTGCCCCCATCTGCAGTGTCAATATTGTTACAAAAAGTATAAATAGATGATGTGTAGGAAGCATTATATTGGAATGCGACTTCAACTTTTATTTTAAAGATTAATGGTTTTGTTGGGTCATTAGGATCAATGCGATTGGCTGATTTAACCATTGATTCTTTTTCACCATAAATAACTGATTCAAAAAGTTTATTTTTATCAGCATTAATATCAGATATATATGAAATTATTCCATTAGGGTAATTGAATGTATCTTTTGTATTTAAATTTTCATCAATGAAAATAATTGTTGCATTTTTATTTAAATATGCCACTTTTTTTAAATGAGAAGATATTAAATCATGATCAAATGGATATTTTTCCATAACAGTAAAATCTGGAAAAAATTCTATTGTCGTACCTTGTAATTTATCAGATTTTCCAATAGTTTTTAATGGAGTATTTAGTTTACCACCATCTTTAAAATCTATATAATATTGATTATGATTTCGACAAACCCATACTTTCATTCATTTACTTAATGCATTTGTAACAGATGCACCAACACCATGTAAACCACCAGAAGTTTTATATGAATCATTATCAAATTTACCACCTGCATGTAAAATTGTTAAAACAACTTCTACAGTAGGTTTTCCTTCTTCAGGATGCATTTCTATTGGTATTCCTCGCCCATTATCTTCAACAATTACTGACCCCTGTTTTGTTAAAGTCACTATAACTTTATTACCATATCCACATGCTATTTCATCAATTGAATTATCAATGATTTCCCAAGCCATATGGTGTAAACCATTTATTCCAGTTGAACCAATATACATTCCTGGACGTTTTCTAACCGCTTCTAGACCTTTAAGAACATGTATAGATTTAGCATTATATTTTTGTGCTTGTTCCATTAAGTGTTGTTCTTCATCTACAACAAGATCAGCATTTCTATTTAAAAATTCTTCAACATTTTTTATTACTTTTTCTTCAGGTTTCGACATAGTTTACTTTCTATATATTTTTTTGTTAATTAGTTAATAAAAAAAAGAACACATATTTTTGACAAAGCAAAAATATGGAGAAATTCTTAATTTTACTATATTAATTATATTAATATAGTAAAAACAATAAAAATTATTTAATTCTTATAGATGGTCCAAAGGTTGATGAAATAAAAATTGATTGTATATAGTCACCTTTAACTGTGGATGGACGTTTTGAAAGAATAAAATTGACAATATACTCTATATTCTCAACTATTTCTTCAATTTTTGATGACTTTTTCCCAATTACTATGTGCACATTACCATATGTATCAGTTCTGTATTTAGATTTACCTTTTTTAAATTCTTTGATTGCCTTTAATACATCCTTAGTTACATTTCCATTTTTAGGATTAGGCATTAAGCCTTTTGGTCCTAGTATTTTACCTAATGTACTGATTTTAGGCATAAATTTTGGACTAGTAATCAATACATCAAAACCAAGTCAATTTTCTTTAATCTCTGCAATTTTTTCTTCGCCACCAAAGAAGTCCGCACCAGCTTTTTTTGCTTCCTCTTCAGAAATTGAGTCATCAATAACCAATATTTTATTTGTTTTTCCAAAATAATGTGGAAGTGAAAGTGTGCCTCGCAATTGCTGTTCTGCTTTTGATGTGTCAACATTTAACTTGATTGCAATGTCTATTGACTCATCAAATTTAGCATAAGCTATATCTTTTACTAGTTTTACAGCATCATGATATGAATAAATTTTTTTGTTATCGATTAGTTTCTTAGCATTTATATATTTTTTCCCTGGCATTGTTATTTATCCTTTTTTTTGTTGGAATTTAGTACTGGAGTTAAATCTAAATCTTTAATCTTTATTCCCATTTGTTTTGCTGTTCCAGCAATCATTCTAAGCCCCATTTCATCATCATACGCATTAAGATCTTCTTTTTTTTGCTTAACAATTGCTAATGCTTGCTCTTTTGTAATAGTAGCTACATTATCTGTTAATTGATTTTTTCCACCCTTTTCAATTTCTGCTGCTCTTTTTAAAAGAACAGAAGCAGGGGTTGATTTACATACAAATTTAAATGATTTATCAGAAAAAGTAGTGATTACACAAGGGACAATATCACCATTACGTTCCTTTCGTGTAGCATCATTAAATTGTTTGCAAAATTCTGCCATATTAATGCCATATGATGCTAAAGTTGGTCCAGGTTTAGCTTGACCACCAATTAATTGAACAACAGCCACACGTATAATCTTTTTTTGTTTTGCAGCCACAAGTAAATCCTCCTTAAAAAATATAATTTATGAATACTCTACGTAGTAACAACGTAATAAATATTTATTACTCCTACATACATGCTACAAATAATAAAGTTTTTGTCGCTTCATGCTACAAAGTATATAAGCATGAATAATAAAATGATACTATTTAATTTAATTAAAAAACTATAAAGTTATATTTTTCAATAAATATCAAACTAAATGTTTAATGTTACTCGTTTTTTAATTTTTCTTTCATTTGGTTTTTAATTATGTCTGCACTAGTACCAAAAACTGCGTAAACTAATTGTTTACTTGGCTTTATAACACCTTTTGCACCTAGCTCAATCAGCTTTCTTTCATTAACTTTACTTTGGTTAACAACTTTAATTCGTAATTTTGTTATACATGCATCAACATTAACAATGTTTTCTTTACCACCATATGCTTTTATTATTTCATCAATTTTATTATTTTTTTCATTTATGCTTTCGGAATTTTCAACTGCTTTTTTAAGTTTAAGTGACTGATAGTCTTTTTTGTTAAATAATCTAACTGTATCGTTTCTACCTGGTGTAGAAATGTTAAATTTCTTTATAAAGAATAAGAAGCCAAAAAAGTATATTGGAGATAAGCCAAGACCAATGATTATTGCAATTCAACATTTTGCCCCAGCACCAGCAATATCTGGCAATACACCATAAATTAAAAAGTCTAATACCCCTGCAGAAAATGTCATCCCAACATGTGCATTTAATATATTCATCAATCAAAAACTTATTGCACATAATACAGCATGGAAGCCATAATACAATCATGGAGCAAGAAATAGGAAAGTAAATTCAATTGGTTCTGTTATCCCTGTTAGGAATGTAGTCATAGCTGCTCCTATTATTGCACCAAATGCCAGTTTTCGTTGTTCTCCTCTTGGAGCAGACATTATCATTGCTAAACCAGCAAATGGTAATCCAAGCATCATGAATGGATATTTTCCTTGCATATACTGTCCGGGGTTAACACCTTTAAAGTTTTCTTTAATTAAATCAAAAGTTATTAATTTTCCTTCAATAGTTCTTCCAACTAAATGTGCATTAGCAAACATTCAACAATATTGGTCACCAGCAATTGTTGTCCCTCCTGTATATTGAGGTTCCACTTTATGCAACCATTCAATTCATGTGTATGATAATTCATTCCCATCTATCATTATTTTGTTGCGTAATTCGATAGTCCCACCAGCTGATGTAAATCATAATGGGGTATAAAATGCATGATGTAAACCTAATGGAACAAGTGAACGTTCAGTGTACCCAAAAATTAATGAATTCACCCCCCCTGGTGCTTGTCCTACGATTTCTCCAAATTTAATTAGACCTAAACCAAATAGTGGCCAAATTATAGAAAAAATTAAAGAAATGAATATCATTGAGATGAAGACAATTATTGGTATAAATCTTACACCCGAGAAGAAACTAATAGCTTGTGGCAGCTGGATATTTTTGAATTTATTGTATAGAATTGAAACCACATATCCTACAATAATTCCACCAAAAACAGAGGTTTGTAATGAAGTTATACCTACATTTGAGCCAAAAATTGCATCAAATTGAGTTTTATCATAGTGGTATCAAAGAAAGTTATATCCTCCACCATTTTTTATAATCAGAGCACTTTGAAATGCACAAAATGTGATTCACCCAACAAAGGCACTTAAACCTGCTGTACCTACATCACTACTAAATGTTATAGCAACAGCGATGCAAAATAATATAGGAAGGTTATTAAATATTGCTTCACCTGGCATTTTCAAAATTTGTCCAAGAATTCTTCAAATAGTTCCATCTTGTGTTTTTGACACAATTGTAGCACCTATACCTAAAAACAACCCAGCTATTGGAAGCATTGCAATAGGGAGCATTAATCCTCTTGACAATTTAGCAATAAATTCCTTTACTGAATCAGTTTTTTTTATGCTAGTATTATTAGACATATTTACTGATGATTTTTCTTTATTTGATCGAATAATTCTAAAAAAATTCATACAATGTACACGAAGTAACAAAAATATTTTATCTATTCATTTTATTATAGTTTAAAATGAATATAATTACATTTTTCAGTTTTTTAAAAAGGTTGATTAAATATTGCTTGTACCTTTAGAGATAATTTTGGTCCCATTGTTGTTTATTTGAAAAAAAGAATTTGGTAAGAATTTAGATTGAGAATAATTGATAAGTAATAATGAATGTACGTTGAATATGTTTAATCTATAATGTTAAAAACATAAAATTAAACTTTATTAATATTATTAATGAACAGCAATTAATTTCATTTATAAAATGTATTAGATATGATAAGTAACATTTTGGAAGAGTATGACCCTTATAAAATTCAACCACAAATTTTTTCAATAATAGTTGTTTTTCTGATATTGTTATTTTGTTCACTATTTTATTTTTTTGAATTAAAAAAACAAAAGCCAGATAGGGCACCAAATGGTTTTGTATTAGTTATTCAAATGTATGTTGAATATATTCGTGATTTAACAGTTTCAATTTTAGGTTATAAATATGAAAAACTGACTCCTTATTTTATTGTTTTATTTTCATATTTGCTTATTTCTAATACTATTGGTATTATTGGTATTTCCAACCCCACATCATCATTAACTGTTACATTATCAATGGGTCTGGTTACATGAATTGGGATGTTTGTTTTTGGTTTTAGATATCAGAAAATCTCATATTTAAAAAAATTTTGCTTCAAAATTGCCATAAAAAATAAAGATGTTCCAATTATGCTTAATCCATTAGAAATAATTGGTCAAATTACACCATTAGTAAGTATTTCCTTTAGGCTATGGGGAAATATTTTTGCTGGTAGTGTAATTTTGGAATTATGATATGCTTTTTGTAATGAAATTTTTCAGCATGTTCCATTGTTAGGTGTTTTTAATTTATTAGGTTGTATAACATCTCCACCAATTCATATTTATTTTGACCTGCTTTGTGGAGTTATACAAGCACTTGTATTCACGCTCTTAACAATGGTTTATTGAAATTTAGAAAAAGGGGAAGAATAAAACATATTTACTTATTCAATATAATAGTAAAATTAGTTAAATAAAAATAAGTTTATTCAATTTAAACTAGAGGTAATTTATGGATATAGATATATTGCTAAAAATATCAGAGGTAGCAAGCCAAACTGATAAATTTGGAGCATTAATTGGTGCAGGTATAGCATTAATTGGTGCAGTTGGAACAGGAGCAGGGCAAGGATATGCAGTTGGTAAAGCATGTGAAGCTGTTGCAAGAAACCCTGAAGCAGAATCAAAAATTCGTACTATGTTAATTGTTGGTTGTGCAATTGCAGAAACTTCTGCCATTTATTCACTAATAGTAGCAATTTTATTAATTTTTGTTTCATAGATGAAAATATTTAGTAAAGTTATCGCTATTTTAATAGCTATAGGTTGTTTTTTTATTTTATTTTTTCTAACAGGCTGTTCCCCAATTGAAAAAGGTACAGTACTTGATTTGTTGCTTCCAGATGTTGGTGTTTTTATCACTCATGTTGTTGCAACATTATTTTTAATTCTTATCATTTTCTATTTGGTTTGAAAGCCAACAAAATCATCTTTATCTAAACGAAAAGAGTATATTCAAAGTAAAATAGATGAAGCTAATAAGGCCAAAAGTGAAGCATTAAAAAATTTTCAAGATTCAGAGTCATTAAAAATTAAAGCTTTTTCTGATGCCAATGAGATAATTGATCATGCTATAAAAAAGGCAGAAACTGATAAAGAAAAAATTTTATCCGAAGCAAGAAAAATTTCAAATAATATGCTTAATCAAGCCTCTGAAGAAATTTTAAAAATGAGAATTTTAAATGAAAAAAACATAAAAAAGCAGGTTTTAAATATTGCATTTGAAGCCTCTAAATTTTTTCTAAAAGATAAAATTAATCGTGAGGAATCTGATGAATATGTTGATGAATTTATAAAAAAATTAGACTCTAAAAAGAGTAGCGATAAAACAATGAATACCAAAGCTAAATAATATTAACATTTAATAAAAATAATAATGAATAGTAAATTAATTTCTTTATATTCTCAAATTCTATTTGAATATGCTTTAAAAAATAATAAATTAGAAACATATTATGATTTATTATCATCTTTGTTAAAGACTTTTGAAGATTCAGATAAATTATTTTATTTTTTATTCTTATCATATGCTAAAAAGCAATTCAAGAAGAAAATAGTTTATGATATATTTCATGAACAATTAGATTTTTTTATTATTACTTTCATTTGAGCAATTATTGATTTTAACCACGTTCAATTGATTGTTAAAATTTTTACTGATTTTTTATTTAAGGTAAATAGATTCAAAAAAATAAAATATGTAAAAATTTATTCTAGTAATAAGTTGTCTAAATCTAGTTTAGAAAAGTTAAAGAATTATTTAAAAAAATATTTTAATTCAGATATTCTTTTAAAGAATATTGTTAATAATGATTTCATAGGCGGAATAAAGTTAGAAACAGAAAACTTTTCAATAGATAACTTAATTTCATCTAGATTAATTAAGATGAAGAATAACCTTATTGATGATGTTATCAATAATGACAATAGCAGTTATCTTCATAGTGGTTTAGAAAGTGGGTTAAATAATGTCAAATAAGTTAGATATGTTTTCATCAATCATAAAATCAAAGATTGATAAGTATTTGGATAAAATCGAGAAACATGAAGATGGTTATGTGATTTCAGTTAAAGATGGTGTAGTCATTGCAAATGGGCTATCAGATGTAATGTTGGATGAAACAGTCATTTTCGAGAATGGCACACATGGTATTGTAATGAATCTTGAGGAAGATTGCGTTTGTATAATTTGTCTTGGAAATTTTAGTGATATAAAAGAGGGCTCGCTAGTTAAAAGAACAAAAAATATTCTATCAGTTGGTGTTGGTGATAATTTGTTAGGGAGGATCGTTGATCCGTTAGGAAAAGCAATAGATGGAAATACACCAATAACTAATTACACTGCTTTTAATCCAATTGATACATTAGCACCAGGTGTCATGAAGCGAAAAAGTGTTAACCAACCACTCGAAACAGGTATTTTGTTAATTGATTCAATGTTTCCGATTGGTAAAGGACAAAGGGAATTAATTATTGGTGATAGACAAACAGGAAAAACAACAATAGCAATTGATACAATAATAAATCAAAAAAATAAAAATGTTTATTGTGTTTATGTAGCAATAGGTCAAAAAAATTCATCAGTAATGCAAGTTTCAATGACCTTGAAATATCATGATGCTTTGAAGTATACAACAATAGTTAGCGCTGCTGCTAGTGATGCCCCCGCTATAAAATATATTGCTCCATATTCTGGTATGGCAATTGCAGAATATTGGATGTCAAAGGGCAAAGATGTTCTGATAATTTTTGATGATTTATCTAAACATGCTGCTAGTTATCGAACAATTTCATTATTATTAAGAAGACCACCAGGGAGAGAAGCGTATCCTGGTGATATTTTTTATCTTCATTCACGTTTATTAGAAAGAGCTTGTAGATTGGATAAGAAATTTGGTGGTGGGAGCATTACAGCATTGCCAATTATTGAGACACAGGCTGAGGATATTTCAGCATATATACCAACAAATGTTATTTCAATCACTGATGGACAATTATTTATGGTTTCTTCAATGTTTAATGAGGGACAAAGACCTGCTATTAGTACAGGACTATCAGTTTCTAGAGTTGGTTCAGCTGCACAAATAAAAGCAATGAAACAAGTGTGTAGTTCATTAAAATTAGAATTAGCTCAATATGAAGAATTGATTTCGTTTAGTCAATTTAGTAGTGATTTGGATAAATCAACAAAAAAAATTTTGGAACACGGAAAAAGAATAATGTTAGTTATAAATCAAATTAAAAACAATACAATGGATCAATTTGATCAAATAATTATTCTTTTTGCGGTCAAATATTATTTAATTGATTGGATCCCATTAGATAAAATTTCATTATTTAAAGAAGAATTGCCTACATTTATTAATAAACATAAAATAAGAAAAATTTTAGTTGAGAAAAAAGAATTTACTAACGATATGATTAATGAAATGTCAGCCCTTATTAAGTCATTTGTTAAGCAATTTGTTAGTAAGATAAAAGATTATGATCCAAAAAAATATGGAGATATAAATATTTTTAAAAAGTTTTAATTTGGTGCATTATGGAATCAATTAATGGGATAAAAAAAAGAATAGGTGTTATTTCTATGATAGATAAAATTTCACAAGCCATGGAATTGGTATCTATTGCAAAGATTAAATCGATTAAATCAAAGTTTGAAGATTCTAAAAAATTTACTTATAACACATTTCAAATAATGTCTGAATTAATTAATTCTGCTTCTAATGTTAATAACAAATATTTAAAAAAAATTAATGACTCAAAAAAGAAGTTATATGTTTTGATATCCTCTTCTATGGGCTTATGTGGATCATATAATATAACAATATGTAAATTTTTGCTTAATCTATTAGATAGTAATGATGACATAATTGTTATTGGTCAAGGTGGTTTTAATTATCTAAGATCTTGTGGGTACAGAAAGCAGATAATTAGTTTTTATAGGTTTGATTTAAATGATAATTTTAGTATGATAGAATCTGCAATTGGAAAAAAAATAATTAGTGATTATTTTGAAGGGTTATATGATAATATTTTTATTGTTTATACATCTTATATCAATGCTTTAAAATTTTCTCCTAAAATTTTTAGTTTTTTACCAATTGATAAAACTTTTTTTACTAGTATAAACAAAATAAATCCGAACACTGATTTGAATAGTTTGAATCAGGTTATTAGTTATGAGCCAAATAAAGAAAAAATATTTATCAATTTTTTATTATTTTTCTTTTCTTCATTTTTACATTCATGTTGTATAGAATCAACATTATGTGAATTTTCTGCCCGTCAATCAGCTATGAAAAATGCTAATGATAATGTTAAAAAAATTAAAAATGAATTAATGGTTAAATACAATCAAATAAGACAAGAAAAAATAACTCAAGAAATAAATGAGATAATTTCAGGGAGGGACATTAGTTAAGTTATGGCTAATAACATACGGAATAATAATGATGATTCTGGAAAAATAGTTGAAATAATTGGCCCAGTAGTTAGTGTTAAATTTCCTGAGAATAAACTTCCAGAAATTAATGATGCATTGATTGTTCCTATTGGCAATAAAAAAAATATTGTTTTAGAAGTTGAACAAATATCGGGTGATGAAATTGTTAAATGTATATCAATGCAAAGAACAGATGGTTTGTTCAGGGGCCAAATTGTTAAACAAACACATAATCCAATTTCTGTACCCGTTGGTGATGGGGTTTTGGGGAGAATGTTCAATGTTATTGGCGAGACCATTGATGATTTATCATCACCAATAAAAAATATTAAATATTCTCCAATTCATAAACAACCACCAAAGTTAGAAGATCAGTCAACAAAAATTGAAATTTTAGAAACAGGCATTAAAATAATTGATCTACTTATGCCATACATGAAAGGTGGTAAAATTGGATTATTTGGTGGTGCAGGTGTAGGGAAAACTGTATTAGTTCAAGAATTAATTCATAACATTGCTGTATCAAAAGGTGGTTTATCAATATTTGCAGGTGTTGGAGAACGATCGCGTGAAGGCAATGATTTATATTATGAAATGAAGGATGGCGGAGTAATTGATAAAACAGCATTAGTTTTTGGTCAAATGAATGAACCACCTGGTGCAAGAATGAGAGTTGCATTAACTGGTTTAACAATGGCTGAATATTTTAGGGATGAAAAACATCAAGATGTTTTGCTATTTATTGATAATATTTATCGTTTTACACAAGCAGGGAGTGAGGTTTCTGCATTGTTGGGGAGAATACCATCTGCTGCAGGATATCAACCAACTTTGGAGTATGAAATGGGATTGTTACAAGAACGAATAACTTCCACAAAACATGGTAGTATAACATCTGTTCAAGCTATTTATGTACCTGCAGATGATTTGACTGATCCTGCACCTGCAACAACATTTTCTCACTTAGATGCAAAGACAGTATTGGACCGAAAGATAGCTTCTTTAGGAATATACCCTGCAATTTCTCCTTTAGAATCAAATAGTCGTTTGCTTGATCCAAATATTGTTGGTGTTGAGCATTATAAAGTTGCTAAGCAAGTACAATCAATATTACAAAAATATGAAAAACTACATGATATTATTGCAATTTTAGGTATGGATGAATTATCTGAAGATGATAAAATTATTGTTAGCAGGGCACGAAAAATAAGGAATTTTTTATCGCAACCATTTTTCGTAGCTGAAAAATTTAGTGGATATGCTGGAGCATATGTTAAGATATCTGATACTGTAAGATCATTTAGAGAAATTATTAATGGTAAATGTGATTCAATTCATGAAAAACATTTTTTATATGCTTCTGATATAGATCAAGTTTATAAACGAGCTAAGGAAGAACCAAATGAAAAGTAATTTTACTATAAGAGTTAATTTACCAACTGGGACATTTTTTACTGATAGAATTTCACAATTTAGAATTAAAGCAATTGGAGGCCAAATTTTATTATTACCCCATCATGCTCCAATTGTTAGTTCATTTTTTCAGACAGCTTGTTATATAGGTGATTTAGAAGGCAACATTGTAAGAGCAGTGGCTAATTCAGGAATTTTCAAATTTGACAATAATGTATTAGATATATACACAGATTTTTTTTATTTTTCAAATAAAAAAAATGAGGATATTTTTCAAAAAGTTGATGCTGCACTACAAAATATAATTGATTTGTCATCAAAAGACAGTTTTCACCTAGATAAGAAAATTGTTAATGATATGAAAAAAAGAATATATGTACTTAAGTCTATTTATAATGAAAAGTAATTATTAATTGAAATTATCAATTAATTTCTTTTTTTAAATATTTTTTAAGATAATTATTTGCCTTTGAAAATGGTTTAGAACCAAAAAAATTTCTATTTGCACTTAAAGGGGAAGGATGGGACGATTTAATTACTAAATTGTTTTTTTCATTTATAAATTTTTGTTTAGATATGGATTTATTTCCTCATAAAATGTATACAAGATTTTTACATTTTTTATTAAGGAATTTAATAATTTCATCTGTTATGTATTCTCAACCCAGAGCCTTATGTGATAAAGGTTTATTTGATTCAACTGTAAGTATTGAATTTAATAGTAAAACTCCTTGTCTTGCTCAATCTGATAAATCCCCACTTGTTCTTTTTATTTTTAAGTCATTATTTAATTCTATTAATATGTTTTTTAGTGTTTTTGGAAGAGTATTATTTTTTACACTAAATGCAAGACCATTTGCATATCCAGGGGTATAATATGGATCTTGTCCAAGTATAACAACTTTTGTTAATTCATAATCAAAATAATTAAAGCACTCAAAAATTTTATTTTTTTCTGGAAAAATAATTTTTTCATCATATTGTTTTTCAACACTATTAAGAATTGAAGTATAAAACGGAAATTTAAATAACTGATTAAAAAGGGTATTTCAGTTAGTTGCTATTTTTATTTCCATTAATAAACTAATTTGTAGATTTCAGATGATTTAACAGTATTTTTCCTTGTTGTAAAATCACCATTTGGAAAACAATTATACATTCATTTAAAGATTGCAAATGGATCATTATTAAATAAGTCAAATGATCGTTTGAATTCAATTTCATTAATTGTCTCGATTTTAAAATTCATTAAATTGTTTATTATTTTGTAAAAATTTTTTGATAGCTCTTTTTCATCAGAGAAATCTAATACTCATGATTTATATGAATTATCTTTATCATCGATATTAATTTGTTTGTAGCATTTAGTGTTGAATGCTAGATATGCTGGAAAAATTGTGCTATATCCATTAAAATATGGAACTTTTGTTTTAAAATGAACTGATTCATTTTTTTTGTTTTTATACTCATAATTAATTTCTGTTAATGTATAGTTTGCTAATGCAATAAAATCACCCGTATTGATGTCGTTGTTTTCAATTCAAAATTTTATAGTTGGATCAATTTTTGTTAAGTCTATTTTTTCTGTTTCTCATCAACCATCATACTTTGTTGGTTCTGTAGATTGGCTACTAGAAGGAAAGGTTTGATTAAAAGATAAACCACTAATTTTTGGTTCTGAATCAGTTTTATTTTTAAATGATGATCATACATTTGTTGCATTGATTGCATTATTTATTGCTATTTTATCTGTAGATAACCAATCACTATTAAAAATAGAATTTTTATCCATCATTGGGTCATAATACCCATTTAATATGTTATTTAATTTTATTAATACTGGCACATTTGCTATACTTGTTAAGTCTGTGCAAATGCCATCATCATAAGCATATTGAAAATATTTTGAAAAATTATTATCACTTATTTCTTTTCTTTCATATGTCCATTTATTGTCACCTTCATATTTATAATTTCCTACTCCATCATTTGTCATTACAAATGGTGGTATTTTTTTATTTAGATTTTCTTGGTTATCATAATTAAAATCAATTAATTCTTTTTTTTCATTTAAAAGTGGGAAGGGAGAATTATTTTTTTCACTTAAATCAACTCCAGATTTTTTAGCTTTTCATTCAACATCATATGGACCAAATTTGAAATGAGAATTTCCCTGTGAAAGTAAATTAGCTTCGTCATAACAAAATTCAAAAAAATTTGTATTTGTTTGACTTCCTATTTCTCCTTTTTCAAAACCACTTTTCTCATTATTTGCATATATTATTGAAAGTTTTTTAGATATTTCATCATTATTTTTTTGTTGAATAATTTTTGTCTGGCATTTATTCATATATCCTATAAGTGATAACAAATTATTAGTGATCAAATTTGTTGAATTCATAGCTATATATATGTTGTAATTTTGAAATGAAGTTGTATCATAATGATCTTTTGTAGATATTCATTTACTATCATTAAATAAATCTTTTTTAAAAGTTCATGGCTTTTGGTTGTCTTCATTAGAGTATTTAAGATTTGGATTATTTGTGTTATACGAATATGCATATAAATCATTAATTTCTGGTGAAAAGTTAGCATTGTATGATCTTGTAAATTTATAATTTTCTGGCAAATATCAAATGATATTTTTTTTATTATCTTCTATTTCTTTTGTGCTTTCTTCATATTGACCATTTTCAATGAATGGATCTAGAACTTTACTTCCATCATATGGATTAGTATTTGTTGAAATAGGAATTAAGTGTTGTGATATATTTGAACATGAAGTTAAAGTAACCATTGGCATAAATAAAGTAACAATTATTGCCAAATGAACTGCAATATATCTTTTTAATTTATTTTTTGCTTTTATTCTTCTTAATTTCATGAAATTATTTGATTTCTTTTTTATCATATTCTGTAAATTTTCCATAATTTTTAATGAAGTTAAGAACAACTTTTCCAGTAGCTCCATTCCGATGCTTTTCTATTATGTATTCTATTTCTTCTGCATTTAATGGATTAACTTCATTATTATCTAAATTATCTTTTTTATATCTATAGTATAGGAAACTTACTATATCAGCGTCTTGTTCAATTGCCCCTGATTCCCTTAAATCTGATAGTAATGGGTGAGGATTTTCGTCAGTTGATGCTTTTGCTCTTTGTTCTATTGCCCTTGATAATTGTGCCAATGCTAAAATTGGTGTGTTGTTTTGACGTGCAATAATTTTTAGTAGTCTTGAAATATTAGAAACTTCTTGTTGTCTATTAATGTTTGCAAATTTGTTTCCTGTATTCCCTTTCAATAATTGTAGATAGTCTACTACAACTAGTTTTATATCATAGTTAGCTGACAGTTGCTTTAGTTTTGATTGAATGTCAATTATTGAAAGATCACTCGAATCATCAATAATAATTGGTAATTTAGCTAGCAATGATAGAGTCATAGATAAACTATCATATTCTATAGGAGATAAGTTTCCTCTTTGTATTTTTTTAAGATCTACGGTCGACTCATTGGCAATCATTCGTTGTATAACTTGCTTTGCTGACATTTCAATAGAAAAAAGAACTATTAATGGCTTTTTTTTGATTTGATTAAAATTTTTTGTATTTAAGATTGATTTTGCACTATTTAATATAAAGTTCAATGCTAATGCAGTTTTTCCTACACCCGGTCTTGCTGCAAGAATAATTAAGTCCCCTTTTTGGAATCCATCTGTCAGATTGTTTATTCCTTTAAAACCAGTATCAAGGCCTGATATTTTTGAAGTGTCTTTATTGATTAAATTAGCTAATTGATTGCGATAAGAATTAATAATTTCACTTATTGGATGGATCTGATCAATTTTCTTCGAATTTATAATATTTGTAAATTCAGTTAGGGCATTAAATATATTTTCATTAAAATTCATTAATTCAGGTTTAAAATCTACTAATTTTTTGCCAAAATTATTTATTTGTGAAATAATTGATTGCTCTTTCACGTAATCAATATATACATCAGCATCAGCACTTGATGTGTATTCAGAATTCACAATATTAATAATTTCATTAAAATTTTTTATGTTGTTTGATAAATTTTCATTAGATTTAATATTTTCAATTAATAAAGATACATTTATTTGCTTACCAACTTTGTATATATTGCTAATTGCTAAAAAAATATATTTATATGTAAGATTCGAAAAATCAGAATATGTCAATTTTGTTATTGCATTTTCGAGTACATTTGTGTCATTAAGCATACAGCTAATGATATATCGTTCATATTTGGAATTATCAATTTTTGGATTATTATTTTTGTTTGACATTTTTTTTATTGTATTTATTATGATTCAGTAACTAATACAGTTAATTTGGCAACAACATTTTTATAAAGGTTTAGCGGTATGTTTGCTTTGCCAATTTTTAAACTTTGAAAATCATTACTGAACATATATTTACTAATGAGAATACCTTTTTCTTTTAATGAATCAATTATTTGTTTTTGACTAATTGACCCAAAAACATTACCAGAATTGGTTTTTAAACTAAAATTTAGAGTTATATTTTCTATTTGTTTTTTGAGTTGAATTGCATCCTTGATATTTTTTTCTTCATTTTCATTTTGAATTTTTAAGTCTTCTTTTAAATGTTCTAGACTATTTTTAGAACATACAACAGCATATTTTTTAGGCAAAAGGAAATTTTTATAATATCCATCAGCAACATTAACAATGTCGTTTTTTTTCCCTAGATTTTTTACATCTTGAAGAAGAATAACTTTCATTTGATTAATCTAACCTCTAATAAATGGAATTAATGCCATTATTCGTGCACGTTTTATAGCATTTGTTATCATTTTTTGATGTTTAGCACAAAGATTAGTAATTCTTCGTGGTAAAATTTTTCCATTGTTAGCTATGAATTTATTTAATAATTCAATATTCTTATAGTCAACATGTAAGACACCTTGTGAACATAGAGGACATGGTCTTTTTATTAAAAATTTGTATTTTTTTATAAATTTTCTTCCAGTTGTTCGCTCTGTATTTGTAGTTTTAGTAGAGGCATTATTATTTTTCTTTTCCATTTTATTTTTTTCTCTCCTTTAATTATTATTTTTATTATTTAATTCATCAAACCATTCAACATCATCTTGCTGAGTATTATGATTTGATGTATTATCTAATTTTTGCTCACTAATTTCAATGTTATTTGTTGCTGATTCAGGAAATAGATCATCAAATGGAATTTGTGTGTCAACATTACTTTTAGTTTTTTGTTCATCATTTTGATTTTTATTATTTAGTGATTCAATATTTTCTACAGTAACATTAAAAATGGTCATATTTTTATTTGTTTTGTTGCTGATAAAACTTCGTCTATCAATTTTCCCATTGACACATACTAAATTTCCTTTTTTTAAATATGACTGTATGAAGTTTGCTTGATTATTTCATGCTACACATGGAATAAATGTCGTTCTCTTTTTTGAATTATATGTATCATTAACTGCTATGTCAAATGTAACTCTATTTACACCATTTGCTGAAATTTTGCTTTCTGGATCAGCAGTTAAACGTCCAATTAAAATAACTTTATTCATGATTTTTTTCCTTAATTTCAGATTCATTTATTTGCAGTTGTTGTTCCATTTTTTTAAAATTTTCTTTTTCAATTGCAAGTTGTTCCATTTTCTTTTTATATATTTCTGCCTTCTTTGCAGCTTTGTCAACTTTCTTCTTATTTTTTAATGCTTTAGCACCATAATCTTTATCAAGGTTTATTATTAAATGTCTGATAACATTTTTATTAATTTTTGTTATACGATCAAACTCAAAAATATCTTTGGGTATTGAAGAAATAAAGTTAAGTTGAAAATATCAACCTTTTGTATAGCCTTTTATCTTGTAAGCTAAATCCTTTAACCCAATATTGATTTGTTTAAAATCTTGACTTTTATTAATGGTTTTTGTCAATTTATTTAATTCCGAAACAGCTTCAGATTCAGATAAATTACCATTAATTATTGTTAAAATCTCATAACTTGCCATAATAATCTCCTTTGTGGTTATAACTTAATTTTTAATGAAAGACAAAATTAAGAAAGAATACGTTTATGAAAGTGATGTAGATAACATAAATGTATTACTTATAAGAGTATATATTTATTTAAATAAATATTTGCTATATTTATTCAATTTCATCATCTATAATAAGTTACTTAAAGTTAATGTTAATAAATGTTGTGTTAGTTAAGGAATAAATATGTTTGTTTTTAGTTCAAAATTCAATATTGATAAAATTCATGGTTATGAAATTTTAGATTCTCGTGGTTTTCCCACTGTTGCATGTGAAATAACGTTGAAAAATGGTTTAAAAGGTAAAGCAATGGTACCTTCAGGAGCAAGTACAGGTGTATCAGAAGCTATTGAGCTTAGAGATAATGACAAAAATAGATTTAATGGCAAAGGTGTATTGAATGCTGTAAACAATATAAATAATATTTTAGCTCCTTATCTATATAATTGCGACCCAACAAAACAGAGTTACATTGATAAAAAAATGATTGAAATTGATGGAACGCCAAATAAATCTAAACTTGGAGCAAATGCAATCTTGGCTGTTTCATTAGCATGTGCTAATGTGTCAGCAAAAATAAAAGGTTTGGAATTATATGAGTATATTAGAAGGTTTATCTTAAAAGATAAATATGATGTTTATACTATGCCATTACCAATGTTGAATGTGGTTAATGGTGGAGCTCATGCAAACAACAGTTTAGATTTTCAAGAATTTATGTTTGTTCCTGTAGGTGCAAAAAATTTTAGAAATGCTTTAAGAATTTCAAGTGAATGTTTTTATTCACTCCAAAAAATACTTATCGAGAAAAAACAATCAACTGGAAAAGGAGATGAAGGTGGGTTTGCTCCGAATCTAAAAAATCATGTTGATGCACTTGAATTAATGACTCAAGCAATTAAGCAAGCTGGGTATCATCCAGGAGTTAATAAAGATGTTGCTATTGCACTTGATTGTGCTGCGAGTGAATTGTATGACCAATCTACAAAAAAATATATTTTCTCAAAAGCAATAGCTAATAAAGTTATGGATAACACTTTAGGGCAAAAAGATTCAAGCCAGATGATTGCTTATTTAAAAACATTGGTTGAAAAATTTCCAATAATTTCTATTGAAGATGGACTTGCTGAATCAGACTGAACAGGTTTTGCAAAGTTGACAGCAACATTAGGAAAAAAAGTTCAAATAGTTGGTGATGATTTGTATTGTACTAATATTGAACTTCTCAAAAAAGGTATAGAATCAAAATCAACTAATGCAATTTTGATAAAACTTAACCAAATAGGTACATTAACTGAAACAATTAATACAGTTTTATTAGCTAAAAAAAATAATTTAGGTGCAATCATATCTCATAGGAGTGGAGAAACTGAAGATACATCAATTGCGGATCTTGCCGTTGCTTTAGATGCAAAACAAATTAAAACAGGTTCAGTTTGTCGAAGCGAAAGGACATGTAAATATAACAGATTATTTGAAATTGAAGATTCGCTTTACACAAAATCTAAATTTGATGGTATCAAATCATTAACTAATATAGAACAAATCGCTTCAGGAGAACAACGATGCTAAAAAAAATTGCTATTCTTGCATCTGGTGGAAATTCCCCAGGAATGAACAATGTTATCATCACATTAGTTAGAAAAGCTGCTAGTTTGAAAATAAAATGTGAATTAATAAATGATGGATATAAAGGATTGGTTAATAATTTATTTTTTAAACCTATTTTGCAAAATTTGACATATTTTTATGCTTCTGGTAATGTTATTATTGGGTCCAGTAGGTTTCCTGAAATGAAAAAAAAGGAAGTTTTACTAAAGGCAAAAAAAAATTTAGTTAAACATAAAATTGATTGTTTATTTGTTATTGGTGGAGATGGGAGTTATCGTGGCGCATTAGAATTATCGAAGCTTGGTGTGCATGTGATCTGTATACCAGGTACTATAGACAATGATATTGCTTCAACATCCAAAACAATTGGTTTTTCTACTGCATTAAATTCAATAGTATCGAGTATTGATAATATAAGAAATTCTTTTGATTCTCATAATGGCATTATATTAGTTGAAGTTATGGGAAGGCGTTTCCCAGATTTAGCAATTTGTGCTGCTTTTGCAACTCAAGCAGAAGGCGTAGTTACTACAGATAATATTTTATCTGCAGATGAGATAATAGAAATTTCTAAACAATCAGCAAAAAATGGACACAGATCATGTTTAATAATTGTTTGCGAGAAAATATACGGATTTAATGGTTTACCTACATTAAAAGAAATTGCTGATTTAATCAGCAAGAAAACTAAAAGACATTGTCGTGTAGATGTTTTAGGATATATACAAAGAGGTGGGACACCAACAGCTGAAGATAGAATATTAGCATCACGTATGGGTAGTTTTGCTGTAGATTATGCAAGAAAAAATAAAAAATCTGCAGCCTTATGCTACAAGTTTAATAAAATATTTGCTTTAGACCTACATGATAGTATAAATTGTCTCCCAAAGAAGACAAATTCTATCGATTTGCTTGATTATTTTTCTTATAACAAATTTTAGTAACATGAATGACATATTAGAAAAATACACAAAAAGAACAAAAATTATTATTACTATAGGCCCCGCTTTTGTTCCAACTGAGTTGACATTAAAAAATTTAGATAGTCAGAATTACAAGAATAAAGTAAATGAGGCAGTTGAAAAAATTAAAAAAGCAATCAACTTAGGTGTTTCATGTTTTCGCTTGAATTTTTCTCATGGTTCTTATGAAGAACATGAAGTAAAAATTAGGCTAATAAGAAAAGCTGCATTTGAATTAAAAAAGAATGTTGCAATAATGTTAGATACTAAAGGACCAGAGATTAGGTGCGGAAAATTTGTTAATGGTAAATGTAAGTTTGAAATGAATCATACTGTAGTCATTTATACATTAAAGAAGATTATTGGTAATTCAAAAGAATTTTCTGTCATTCCAACAAATGAAAAATATAACATGGCAGATGATATTAAAATTGGACAATCAATCTTGGTGGATGATGGTAAGTTAGAACTGATTGTTGAATGATTTTCACGAAAAGAAGGGAAAATTAGAAGCAAAATTATTAATACACATACATTATTTGATAATAAGCGTATAAATCTCCCAGGCTCAAAATATTCGATGGATTTTTTATCAAACAAAGACAAGAATGATATTGCTTTTGGTTGCAAAAATGATGTTGATTATATAGCTGCTAGTTTTGTTGCTTCAAAAGATAATATCAAATCAATAAGAGATATCTTGGTTTCATCTGGCAAAAGAAATATTCAAATTATAAGTAAAATTGAAAATTCTGAGGCTATTGATAATATTGACGAAATAATAAGTGCATCAGATGGGATTATGATAGCAAGAGGTGACTTGGCTCTAGATATTAATTATTATGATGTTCCATATTGAGAGAAACAGATAATACGTAAGTGTCGTTTTTCAGGTAAACCATGCATTGTTGCTACACAAATGTTAGATTCATTAGAACGTAATGTTCAGCCGACACGTGCAGAAGTTACTGATGTTTTTTTTGCAGTTGAAAGAGGAGCAGATGCAACAATGCTCTCTGGTGAATCTGCACAAGGTCTCTTTCCAATTATTGCAATAGAAACAATGGCAACAATTAATGTTTCAAGTGAATTGCTATTTGATTATAACCGTGCAATAAATTATTATTTTTCTAAAAGTATATTTAAAGGTGATATTTATCGTCAAGCAAAAAAAATTGCAAAAAAAGTTCTGCCTGATTATAAAAAGTTTCAGCAATTATTTAAATTTGATTTTGTTGTATTATTTTCAAATGACAATCTATTAATACGAGCCTTAAGTGCTATTCGCCCAGCTGCAACAATTGTCGTAGTAACCGAAAAAGAAGATTTATTAAAAAAATTTGCTATTAGCTATGGAGTACAAACATATTTTGTACAAGATTTGGATAAAGCAAAATTAAATTACAAGAACATTTCAAAAAGTGCTATTAAATTGATGAATAAAAATTTTAATTCTGCAATTGCATATTTCAATAAAAAATTTCATTCTTTGTAATAATTTAGTTATTCAAATTCCCTTCATACTCTATTACTAAATCACGCAAATATGCTGCGCGTTCATATTCTTTATTTTTTGCTGCATTAAGCATTTCTTTTTTCAATTTATTAATTGCTGCAGAATATTTGTTTTTATTGGTCTTCTTTTTCTTTTTCATTTCATTGTATTCTTCAAGAATTTTTGCTTCTTCGTCAGTAAGAAAGTCATTTCTTATTTCTTTTTTTATTGTTTCAGGTATTATGTTATTTTTTTTGTTATATTCCATTTGGATTTTTCTTCTTCTGTTTGTTTCGTCTATTGCTTTTTTCATATCAATAGTTGTGCTATCAGCATACATAATAATATGTCCATTTTTATTACGTGCAGCACGACCGAATATTTGTATTAGTGCTTTTTCATTTCTAAATATTCCTGGCTTATCAGCATCAAAAATGCAAATTAATGATACTTCTGGTACATCCAATCCTTCTCGGAGTAGGTTTATTCCAACTATAGCATCATATTTATTTCTTCTTAAATCATTAATAATTTTTGATCTCTGCAAAGGTTTTAATCCATGATGTAAGTAAGCAATTTTAAATTTTTGATTTTTTAAAAATTCTGTAAGCGTCTCAGCCATTTTAATAGTTAATACAACAATGAATGTTTTTTCATTTTTTTTTATTTGATTAGTTAATTGTTCAACTAAATCATCCACCTGATATTTTGTTGGCTTTATTTCTATAGTTGGATCAAGCAATCCTGTTGGACGTGTTATTTGTTCGATAACTATGTTGTTAGATTTTTTAATTTCATATTCATTTGGTGTTGCAGAGCAATAAATGACATTTTTAATTTTTTTATTAAATTCTTCGAAATTTAATGGTCTATTATCCAGTGCACTAGGCAATCTAAATCCATAGTCAACCAAAACTTTTTTTCTATTGTGATCAGTGTTATACATTCCTCTAATTTGAGGTATAGTCATGTGCGATTCATCAATAACTAAAAGTCAATTTTTACTCTTAAAATAGTCAAAAATTGTATAAGGTGTTTCACCTTTATTTCGTAGTTCTAGATGTCTTGAATAGTTTTCAATTCCGGGGCAAAAACCTAATTCTCTCATAGATTCTAAGTCATTTTTAGTTCGCTTTTCAATTCTTTGTGCTTCTAATAGCATGCCGTTTTGTTTAAAATATGCAATTTGATCTTTTAGTTCATTACTTATTCGATTTAATGATTCTTCAATTCGCGAAGTGTTCATTATGTATTCATTAGCCGGCGTAATTAAGTATTCATTTACTTTCTTTTTAGTCTTCCCAGTTATTGGATCAATAATCATTATTGATTCTATAGTATCACCAAACATTGAAAAACGCACTGTATATGTATCATCTGTTCCTGGTGCTAATTCAATTACATCACCTCTAACTCTAAATGTTCCTGGCTTTAATTCAATATCATTTCTTTGATATTGCAATTTGATTAATTTGTAAGTAATGTCTTTATATTTAATATTTAATCCAACTCTTATCAAAAATTTAAATTCTTCAAAATCATTTGGCGCAACAGATGCATATATTGCAGCAACAGAAGCAACAACAATACATTTTTTTTTAGTAGATAATGATGATATTGTTGATAGCCTCATCATTTCTATATTGTCATTTCTTTGAGCATTTTTTTCAATGTACAAATCACGTTGAGGGATATATGCTTCAGGCTGGTAAAAGTCAAAGTAAGATATATAATACTCAACATTATTTTCTTTAAATAGTTCTTTAAATTCGCCATATAGTTGGGCAGCTATAACTTTATTGTGAACAATTATTAAGGTATTTTCTTGAATTTGATTTATTACATTTGCAATTGTAAAAGTTTTTCCTGTTCCTGTAGCACCTAGTAGGACTTGTGATTTTTTTCCATTTTTGATGTTTTTTACTAAATCATTAATTGCTGTGATTTGATCGCCTACAGGTTTCAATGTAGTTGTTAGTTTAAATTTATCATTTGGCATAACAAATATAAAGTTAATAATAAAATTTTATTTGTTACTATTTTCACTATTTTTAACTTGATTTTCTTGGATTTGCTTAATTTTCTGTTTTAATATTTCTTTAGAGTCAACTTGTGTATCTGAAACATCAGATGATTGAGCACTAGTAAATTTAATGTTGAATGTTGGTTTAGCATTAAATGCATTCTCAATTATCTTGTTTTTGTTTTCTTCCTTTAATCTATCAAAAGCTGCCTCATCAATTTTTAAATTTGGCAGAATGCTATTTAATTCATTCATAATTGCTTCATTAATTTTTGGAATATATATCCTATTTATACTGCATACACATTGATTTGCTACTAGTGTTTTCATTTCTTTAAAATGATTATCTGCTTCTTCAACATAAATGTTTAATGGTGATCTTTGCTCAAAACTTCTCAATGAAACACCTTCTCTAATTTTTATTAATAAATCAAGATGTTTAGTCCATGCATTATCTAGAGCTTGGATCATAATATTTTTGAATAAGTTATTTGCCCTTTCTAATGTTAAGAGTTCAACCCTTTTATCTATTGATAAACAGATTATTTTATGAACAATATTAGCTGCTTCGGTAGCTGTTTTTTCAATAAAAAAGTCAGGTGACACAATATTGTAATTGAAAATTTGTTCGTTAACTATTTTTGCTATATTATCTTTTTCAACAAATAAATGTTTGTTTGAAACAACACATTTTTCAGCAAGCATCTTGCTTATAATTTTTGCCATATTTTTAGCAATTTCGATATTTGTTAAATTTTTTAAAATTTGATCCCTTTGTTTATAAATAAGCTCACGTTGATTAGATAGAACCGAGTCATAATCAATTAAATTTTTTCTCATGTCATAATTTAGTGCTTCAACTTTTTTTTGTGCATTTTTTATAAGTCTTGTAAAGAATCAAGAATCATAATATTCATTGTCTAGTTTAAGATTAGCTTTTTTAGCTTTTTCAATGGCGAAACGTTTAAATAAAGTATCTTCAAGTGAAACAAAAAATCTTGTTACTCCAGGATCACCCTGCCTTCCACTTCTACCTCTTAACTGGTTGTCAATTCTTCTTGACTCGTGATGAGCAGTACCTATAACATATAATCCACCAAGTTCAGCAACACCTTTACCAAGTTTGATGTCAGTACCTCTACCGGCCATGTTTGTTGAAATTGTTATCATTCCTTTTTGACCAGCATTGGATACTATTAGTGCTTCTTTTGCATTATTCTTTGCATTTAGTAATTGAAATTTTAATCCTTTGTTTCGCAAAAAATGGACTAATTCTTCTGAATCCTCTACAGATTCAGTACCAACAAGTATAGGTTGACCAGTTTTATTTACTCGGCTAATTTCTTCTGCAACATGAGTTCATTTAGATAATTTATTTGTAAATATGTAATCATTTTTGTCTTTTCTAATTACTGGTTTATTTGTTGGTATACTAACAACAACCATGTTATAAATTTTTAAGAATTCTTCAGCTTCAGTTTGTGCTGTTCCTGATACTCCTGCAAGTTTTCCATATAAACGGAAAAATGATTGATATGTAATAGTTGCAACAGTAACATTTTCAGGATCAATTTTTACTTTTTCTTTAGCTTGTATCGCTTGGTGAAGACCTGCATTATAACTTCTATCTTGAAGCACACGACCAGTAAATTGATCAACTAGTGCAATTTTATCATTCTGTACTATATATTCAACTCCATTTTGAAGAATAAAGTTAGCAGTTAATGCATTTTTAATTTTATGGTAAAGTGTGGAATTTTCTATATTAAATAAATTTTTAACTCCATAGTATTTTTCAGCTTTTTTAACTCCTGAATCTGTAAGGTTTATTGAATGTGACTCCATATCAATTTTGTAATCTTCATTAATCAATGTGTTGGCAAATTCATCAGCTTCAATGTAAAATGATACATCTTGTTTTGGTTGGCCTGAAATAATTAATGGAACACGAGCTTCATCTATTAAAACAGAATCGGCTTCATCAATTATTGCAAAACTTAATTCTCTAATAACTTTGTCATTGATATTATGAACCATATTATCTCTTAGATAATCAAATCCAAGTTCAGAGTTGGTTGTATATGTAATATCACATTTGAACATTTCCTTTTTTTTCCTAAAATCAAATGCTGCTAAATTATAGCCTACAGTAATTCCTAATGGATTTAGGGCTTGTGCACAAAATTGTGCATCACGTTGAACCAAATATTCATTAACTGTAACAATATGCACCCCTCGTTTTAATAGTGCATTTAAATATGCAACTAAAACAATAACTAGTGTTTTACCTTCACCAGTATACATTTCAGCAAAATCACCATCATGAGCAACAATTGCTCCAATTATTTGGACTTTATATGCAAAAAGATTATGAACACGATATATAGCTTCTCTAGCTGTAGCAATAGCTTCAGGCAAAATATCATCTAGACTTTGCCCGCTTTTTAAACGTTGGATAAATAGATTTGTCATATTTGACAATTCTTCATTTGATTTTTTTCTAAAAGAATATTTCAAACTCTCAATATAATTGGCTATTTTTTTTGCCTTATTTAATATTTTCCGACTTGGTGCAAATATATTTAAGCTTGTTAAAGACATATATTAATTGAAAAATATGATATTTATAATCTATTATAAATATTAATATCAACTTAGAATATTTTGCATAATTTGCTTTTTGTTTGCAATGCTATATAAACAATTTATTGAGTTAAATAAAAAAAAAGTTTATTTTTATTCAACAGATGACTTGAAGGAGAAATTATGAATAGTGATTTATATTTGTCCTGCAAATATGCCTTCATCAATTGCTAATTATTTTAATATTCCTAAAATAAGGAATTTTTCATTTATTGGTATTGACTTATCACCTAGAAATTTAAGTATGAAAAAACCAAAAAAAAATTATAAATGGTATATAAAATTTTTATGTTCTTTTATCTTAAAAGTTACTGAAAATTATCCAGATAAGAGAAAAAAGCTGATAATTTCTGGTGAGTCATGAGGAGGAAATTTATCTTTGCTTTTTGCTAAATTTTATCCTAATTTACCCAATGCAATCATTTGCTGAAACGCTCCATTTCAAGTTATAAGTTCAGCAATACAAGAAAAATTTATAAAAAAAGATAATTTAGTTTTAAGAAATAATGACAATAAATTTTTGTTAATTATGAAGCACTTAATTTCATATTTTTTTGGTATTAATTTCAAATATGTTCATAACAACATTTCGTTAATAACAAATAACAAGAAAGTCATTAATATAGTTAACAATTTAAATCAGCGAGATAGGTTTTATGGTTCAACCTTATTGAATATTGCTGTTTTTAAAAGCATGTATAAATCATTTAAGTTTTTAAAGAAATGTTTTATTAAATCAAATAAATTTAAACATATTATTTATATTCAATCAAAAAATGATATTTATTTTAAGAACAACTATAAGAAGTTAAAGAAGTGCTTACCCTTTGTTAATTTAAATAATAAAATAATTTTAAATAATGATGGATTTCACCTTTTATCGCTTGATCCCAATCATAATGATGATGTCATATGGAATGAAGTTGCCAGTTTAACTTCTAAATAATGAAATATATGAGTGAGTTACATTTAATTTTTAATCCAGCATCAAATAATGGCAAAAATCATCATGCATTTTGTGATATAGAAAAATACATGAAGTATAAAAAGATAAAATATTTTTTACATTCTACTAAATATCCAGGTGATGCAAAAAATATTGTCAATAAGTTAACTACCAAGAATAATAAAATTGTAAAGATTATTAGCATTGGTGGGGATGGGACTCTTCATGAAATAATTAATGGCATTAATGATTTCAAAAAATGTTTAATTGGTGTAATACCTGTTGGTCGTGGTAATGATTTTTTTCTAAATATAAAAACTGATAGGAATTCGTTACATGAATTAATTGATAAATATAGTAATTCCAATAAATGAAAATTTATAGATTTTATTAACATTAATAATAAGATACGTTGTTTAAATTCATTTGGTTTTGGTATTGATTCTCACATTATTAAGGAGTGTAAGGAAAAACGTAAAAGTAATTATAAGTTCATTACAATAAAAAAATGTCTATTTTTTTCAGTTAATGAATGCATCTTTAATGTTGATGATAGTAATCATGAAAGTCATGAGAAAACAATTGTTTTTGTTATAAGTAAAGGAAAATGGTTTGGTGGTGGAATCCAGATATCTGAGAATTCTCAAATCGATGATGGTTATTTAACTATTTCATATATTAAAAAGTTAAATAGATTATTTACTATTCCTAGTTTATTTAAATTATTAAAGTATGGTGGACATGCATTAAAGCAACATAAAGAATTTAAATGCAAAAAAATTAAATTAACTATTGATAAGAAATTTTATCAATGTGATGGTGAACTATATGAAGATACAAATTTAATCAATGCTAGTGTAGTTAGCAATAAATTAAAAATAATAATTTAATCACTATTAAGATGTTTTTTTAGCATTTTAGCTAATTTGTATCCAATGATTTGTGAAATTTCTTCAATATTGGCATTTTTTATATTGCTTATGTTATCCCATTGTGCTAATAATTTTTCAATTTTTTTTGTTCCAAGTCCAGGTATTTCATTTAATTTTGTTTTTAAAATAGAATTATTTTTCTTTGTTCGGAAAAATGTAATAGCAAAGCGGTGAATCTCATCTTGGATTTTTGTAAGATACATATACAAATTTGATTTTTTTTCAATGTTTATATATTTATTCCCTTCAGCATAAATTTTTTCAGTTTTATGGAATTTATTTTTTGTTAATCCTATCACAGGTATTATTAAATTCAAACGTAGTTTTTTTAGTATTTTCTTTGCTATCTCAGTTTGTTGTTTGCCACCATCAACAATTATGAGATTTGGTAAATCTTCTTTGTATTTCAAAATCCTTGTATATTCACGTTCAATAATCTCACCCATATAATGGGCATCACCTTTTAAGGTTTTATTTTTCACAATAAATCTACGATAAAAATTTTTGTTAAACTCACCATTTTCAATTGCAATCATTGCCCCAACTTTATTTTCATTGTACAGATTTGATATATCAAACACATGGATCAAACTTAAATTATTAAGTTTTAGTATTGATTTAAGTTCACTATATCCTAAATCTAAAATCGATTTAGTTTTTAGATATTGCAAGAAATTTGAATCATATTGAAATTTAGCATTTTGCATAGCATTTATTAATGCCTCTTTATATTTTCCTTTATCAGGATTATTGAAATTGATATTTAGTACTTTAGAAAGATTTTTTAATATTTTATTCTCTAGTGAAACAAAGCATTTTTTCGGTAAATTTAAATTATTCTTGTAATATTGAAATACATAATTTGATACAACATCTGAAACTTCTCCATTAATTTCTGAAATTTGTCTGTTCTTAATTAATAATTTATTATTTCGATATGCAAATATAACAAATGATATGTAATTTTTGTTTATATAAAAACCAATAATATCAATTTGATTATCATACGAAAAATAAATATTTTTTATAGTAGTTAAATTTTTTATGCTATTAAAAATTTCATTATAAAGTTTTGCATCTTCATACATGAATGAATTTGCTGCTTTTTTTTCTTTTTCCAAAATTTCATTGATTATTTTTTTATCATTTCCTTTAAAAAATGCATTTATATCATCAAAAATTTTTGAATACTGATTGTCATCTATTTTTTTTATGCATGGTCCAAGACATTGTTTTAAATCATAGTATAAGCATTTTTTCTTTGGTATGTGCCTACACTTTCTAAGAGGAAAAATGATATTTAACAATTTATAAATTTTATATGGATTTGATTCACTTGTCGCAAATGGTCCATAGTATTTACCTTTTATATTATTAATTCTTGTATATATTAAGCGCGGATTTTTTTCATTGGTTACTACTATATATGGGTAATTACTTCCCTCTTTTAAAAGGATATTAAATTTTGGTTTATATTTTTTGATTAAATCATTTTCTAAAATTAATGATTCATTTTCTGTTTTTACAGTTATAAAATCTATGTCATAAATATTTTCAACAAGCTTGGTTGTTTTAGGATCACGATTTTTAAGAAAATATTGGTGTGTTCGCTTAAATAAATCTTTTGCTTTTCCAACATATATTACTTGATTGTATTTGTCTTTCCATATGTAGCACCCAGGTGAATGAGGGATTTTTTTAAGTTTGTATTGAAGAATTTCACTATTATTCATTTTTGTGAAATTATTTTTTAACCTCATTTAATGTATCTACACTTCCATATATAATTAGATTTTTGTAAATATTTTCTAAAGAAGGAAGGTTTTTATTAAAAGAGTTAATAAATATTTTATTATCTACCATTATCTTTTGTATATTTTTGATCAATTTTTGATCATTAGTCTTAAGTAGGAATTCTCCTTTTTCTATAGATACATTAATGATTTCAACATTTTTAACATTTACTAGTTTAAGGAATTTTTGACTATCTTTTGGATCTATCTTTATTAAATATTCATTGTTATCAAATTTTTTTAAAAGTTTATCCTTTTTTCCAGAATAAATTATTTTTCCACCATCAAGTATTGTTAATGAATCAGCATATATATCCAATTCGGCTAATACGTGGCTTGATATAAAAATAGATTTGTTTTTATTTTTAAGTTTTAAAAGAGTATCAAAGAAATTTATTCTTGATTTTGGGTCAAGATTGGCTACAGGTTCATCCATAATGATAATATCTGGATTATGGATTAGTGCTTGTGCTAGTAGTATTTTCTTTTTTTGTCCACTACTAAAAGTGTTTGGGGATCTATGTCTTAAATTTCACATTCCCAATTCTTTTAATTTTTCTTTGGCTATTTCTTTTGCATCTTTTGGATTAATTCCTGAAAGAGTGACCATCCATTTTAGATAAGATAATGTAGAAATTCTTTCAGGGAAATTTGCTTTTTCTGGTATATATCCTATCTTTTTCTTCGCTGATTCACTAATATTAGGTTTCCCATCAACCAATATTGTTCCAGACCAATTTTGGTATGAAGTTATTAATGATTTTATTGTTGTTGTCTTTCCTGCTCCGTTTGCACCGATGAAAGCATGAAATTCACCTGGGAAGACAGAAAAATTAAGTTTATTTATGGTAGGTATTTTTTTAAAGGGATAATATTTTGTTAGGTTTCTAACATAAAGAATGGGTTTACTTTTTAAATTTTTATATTCTTCAATATCGTTTTTAAAAAATTTATGCGTTTTACCAGTTCTTCATTTCAAAATTTCAAATATTAAGTTTTTTACATATTTAATTTCTTTCTCATTAAGTTGTTTTTTTTCTACATCGCTTTCTAATAATTCTTTAAATAATTTTTTTAAGTTCAAAATTAAATTTTTATAGTCAACTTTATTTTTTTTATAAGTTATTTTTTCATCATTTATGTTAGTTTCTTTCTTATTGTTTAGAAAATTCAATTTGATACTATTTGTTTTTGTATTAAATTCATTTTTTATTTCATAATACGATGAAACAGAAGATAAAAAATGTGATAATTCATTTTTATCTTTGATAATTTTTTTTAATTCATTTAAAGTCAAATTTTGATAATTCATATTTATGTTAATTAGCTGAAGTCATGTCGAATATAGCAATTAAAACTAGTAGAAGTTGTAATTAGTGAGATTAGTAGATAAATAATATATAAAAATAAATTGCTTATTTTTTGTTTGGTTGTAAAAATGAATGAACCATATAGAAAATTTGGCGAACTAATATTTGTTTTAAATATGTAATTTACATATTTGTTTATTGGTTTGCCAAGATATGATGGTATATTTGTATTTGTGTTAGATGCTCAATTTATTAGTGATTGCGCTCTTATCCCCATTTCAGAGAATCAACCATATGAATAATTCTTATCATCCCTTTTTAGTTTTTGTCACTTTTGATCACTATTAATATTAAATTGAACAAAATAATTTTCTAGATCATTACTTGGTTTCATAGTACCATCATAAGTTGGTGAGAATTTAGACAAAATGTCATCATGATTTTTTCCAATGAAAAAATTTATAGCATTTTCACTAGGTGCTTTATTTTTGTCATATAAATAAGGAAGTGGTATAAAACCATATGAAAATAGTTCACTTAATTTCTTTGAACTACTATTGTCAATATTCTCATAATTACGTGCAGTGAAACAATTAAATTGTGGCAAGAAACAAAATTTGAAATATTCAGTTCACTTAACTTTAATTTGTTGCTCAGATTTTTCAGATGAATAATCATTAGTTTCAACATCATCTGTACCATAATATCCTGTTAATTGATGAAATAAAAAATATTTTAATTTAAGAAATTCAATCCCATAGTCATATTCATTTTTTAGATTTAATTCTTTTTCATATTTTTTAAAAATTTCATCATAAAGTATTACATCTATTTTCCGGCATTTAGCATGTTGAAAATCATCATTTCCATATGTTTGTTCATTATATGATCAGGTTGATGTTGATTTTTTCATAACATCACTAAATCAATCATCAGTATAAAGTAATTTGTATAAGACATAGTTAAATAATTTGCATTCAAATGGAGTTGGTTCTAATTGTTTTGATAAGAGAATGTGCTTGTGATTTTTTAATGATGAACCATTGTAGATTAAACCAGCTGCATAATCTGTAGAGGTTGTTCAATTATCTATACCCGAATATTTGAATCATTGTTCTTTCATTTGTTCAGTTTGATAGTTGTATTGAATAGAAGAACCATTAACTAAGAGTGATGTTAAGTTTTCTATTGATGATATGTGTTCTCACTCTTTGAACCCACCATTTAATTTAATAAAAAAATCTTTTAAGACAGATATATTCAAATTTGAATAGTTAGTTAAGAAATATGGAATATTTTTTTTAACAAAATTCATTCATTCATAATTGTCATCATTAAGATTTATATTCAATTTGTTCTTTTCAAATAAAGATTTTTCAATTCCATATGTATATCATTTATTTTCCCCAATTGATGAAGAATTTTTTGTGTCATACGCATGTTTTAATAAAAATAGATTTCCCATATATGAAAAATGTTCTGGTATGTCAAAAAGCAATAAGGGATCTACAAAAGATTTATTCTGTATGTCATTTCAATAATTTTTTATTTCGTCAATATCAAAATATTTAGTTAAATCGTTTATGTCTGTACTAATACTTGTAATTTGCCCAATTGTTGCTACCTTTCAATCTTTTGTCCAATAGTTGTATGACAAGGATGTTTGTGATTTTGAATTTTGAATAATGGCTTTTGGATCTTTTTGGATTGACATACAAATAATTGAGTAGATTATGCTTAGAATATTGATTGTTGTAATCCCTATAAAGACAACTATTTTATTAAAGAATAATGATAAAAGAGTTCCCATTGAACCAAAAAACATAATTTCAATAAATGTTAGAGCAGCAATTGTTGCAATAACTGAAAATATTATGTTTTTATTGGAATTTGGTATAAAAAGAGCTGCAAACATAAAAACAATTGTTAATAATGAAAAAAAAACTGTATAGAGAGCAAAAATTAAAAATTTTATTAGTATAAGTTTTTCTCTTTTCAGTGGTTTGGATTGTATTATTAATTCTGATCCATCTTCTAATGAAGATCTAAAAATATAAACTACTAAGATAGCAGAAAAAAACGACAACATGTAAGATACCATAATTTGTGCAATGGTTCCGCGTTCACTCCAAATATATCCTACCCATTCATTCAAGTTTATTGGTAGGAAAATGAAGAAAATGTATAGCACCAAAATATAAGCAAGAAAAAAAAGCCACATTATTATTTTTTTGCTTGTTATTTTTAGCAAATATATAAAATATGTGAGCATATACTTATTCTAAAATGTGTTTGCACCGTGGGCACAAGTTATCATGGGATAATTTCCCTTCTTCATAATAATTTCAACAACGTTCACATCTTTTATAGTTGCTATTAGAGCATTCTATAATAAATTCATTTTCTTCCATAGATGAGTCATTTTCAATTAAAACGCATGCAACATTTAAATATTTCTTTAGGTTATTTTCATTAAAATTAAATTTGTTATTAAATTTTATTTTCACTTTTGCCATTGTATTTTTACTAATTGTTCCATTTAATTTTAATGTTTCAAGTTTTGAATAAACCTTATCTTTAATTTTGAAAAAATTATGAAAATAATTTTCATTAACATTTAGATCATTAAAATTAATTTCATCTGTGAATTTCTCAAAAAAAATTGATTCTTTTTTGTTTTTTAAGCATTGATATGCTTCTTCACATGTATGAGGGATTATTGGTGCAAGAGAGATTAAATATGTCCTTAATATTGTATATAACACGGTCTGTATTCCTAAGCGGTGCTTATTATTCTTTTCATCACAATATAAGCAGTCTTTTATGATATCGAAATATCATGTTGATAATTGTATTGTATGCAAATTAATAATTTTAATAATGTTAGAAAATTCATATTTTTTATATGCATCAGTAATTTCTTTTAAATTATTTTTTAAAGTGAACAAAATATACTTGTCTACTTCATCAAGATAATATGAAGAATCATCATTATTAAATTCAAAATCACTAATATTAGATAAGATAAACTTAAATATTGAATTTCTAATTCTTCTATAAATTTCTGCTGTTTGCAATAAAATATTTTTTGATATCCTTACATCCTGTTGGAAATTTGTATTTGCCGCCCATAATCTTAATATATCAGCCCCATACTCATTACAAACAACATTAGGATCAATTACATTGCCTAAAGATTTTGACATTTTTCTACCTTGTTCATCTAATACAAAACCATGGGATAATAAAGACTTATATGGTGCACACGAATTTTGAATAACACTACAGATTAGTGATGAATTAAATCAGCCTCTAAATTGATCACTTCCTTCAAAATATAAGTCAGAAGGCAATTTAAGTTTATTAAATGTTATTACATTATAACTACTACCTGAATCAAACCAAACATCCATAATATCTTTTTCTTTGGTAAATTTTTTATAAGAAATATTGGATAAATATTTTTTTGTGAGAAAAAAATCAACAGGTTTTTCGAATCAAGAATCAATTCCATATTTTTTTATTAACTCAATTATGTTAGTGATTAATTCTTTGTCAAAAATAGGCTTATTATTTTCATCAAAAATAATTGGTATTGGCACACCTCAAATTCTTTGTCTAGATATACATCATTCTTTACGATTAGAAATCATTGATTTTAATTGCTTTTTATTGTTTTCATTAAAAAAAGTAACTAATTCAATTGATTTGTTTAATTCATCTTTAATTTTTTCGATGTTAATAAATCACTGTTTAGTAGCTCGATAAATTATTGGTTTTTTTGTTCTTCAATCCACAGCTGCCGAGTGATTAATTTTAGCTGAAACTAAAAGAGAATTTTGCGCTTTTAATCTATCAATTATTATTTGATTAGATTTTTCATAAAATACACCCATAAGTTCATTGTCATTAATTGATTTATCAAATTTACCATAAGAATCAATTGGGCAATAAACACTTATGCCATATTTTTTGCATGCAATAAAATCATCAGGCCCAAAACCAGGTGCAATGTGTACTAAACCAGTACCATCTTCATTTGTTACAAAGTTAGCTAATATTATTTTACTAACCCTATTAATTCATGGATGCTTATATAATGAATTTTCTATATCTGAACCTTTAAATTTACTAATGACAGTGAAGTTATTTCATTTAAGTAATGAAGTAATTTTTTTTAATAGTGAATTTAGAAGAATAAAATTTTCGTTTTTATATGAGATTTTTACATATTCATATTCTGGATGAACTGCAATTGCAAGATTACTTGGAAGTGTTCATGGTGTTGTAGTTCAAACTATCAATTTATCATTTACATCCAAGAATTTATTTTTTTCAGCTATTTTAAATGTGAGATAAATTGAATCTGATTCCATTAATTTATATTCAATTTCAGCTTCTGCTAATGCAGATTGACTTGATCATGATCACCAAACAGGTTTAAAATCTTGGAATATTAAGTGCTTTTCAACCATTGATAAGAATAGATTCAATTGATTGTATTCAAACCATGGATACATTGTTAAATAGTTATTTTTTAAATCAAAGATTAATCCTAATCTTTTAAATTGTTCAATTTGCTTATTAACATTTTCATTTGCAAAATCTTTACATTTATTTCGTTTTTCTGTTATTGATAAAGTTTTGTACAATTTGTCATTCTTTTTTTCTAATGCATGTTCAATTGGTAGACCATGTGTATCTCATCCTGGGATAAATGGTGCATTATAACCATTCATCAATTTGTATCGAACAATAATATCTTTTATTATTTTATTTAGTGCATGGCCAACATGGATATCACCATTGGCATATGGAGGCCCATCATGCAAAATTCATTGTTTATTATTTTTGTTCATTTCCAATAAACGATGATATATTTTTTGTTCAAACCATTTATTTTGAATGATTGGTTCTTTTTTATTTAAGTTACCTTTCATTTCAAAATCTGTTTTTAAAATATTTAATGTGTTTTTATAGTCTGCCATTGTCCTATTTATTTTAAATATTATTTATAATTATTTAATTATTAATTAAATATGATTTTACATGCTCATTTTTAATTAATATTCTATGATATTTTTTGGTTATGGATCTTTGGTCAACAAATAAAATTCGGAAAGCTTGATTAGATTATTTTGTTAGCAATAATCATTTAATTATTCCGCCCCATTCTCTTATCCCAAAAAATGATCCATCTATTCTCTGAATTAATTCTGGTGTGGCAACATTAAAAAAATATTTTTCTGGTTTGGCATCTCCACCATGTAAAAGATTAGTAAATTGTCAAAAAGCAATAAGGACTAATGATATATCTAATGTTGGTTTAACTTCTAGACACCATACTTTTTTTGAAATGTTAGGGAATTTTTCTATAGGTGATTATTTTAAGAAAGATGCAATCGATCTTGCTTTTAATCTACTAAAAAATATTTTTTTGTTAAATATAAACAATTTATACTTTACTGTTTTTGAAGATGATAGTGAAACATATGAATTATGAATTAAAAAAGGTATAAAGCCTAATCACATATTCAAGTGTAATAAAAATCGTAATTTTTGGGATTTAGGTTCAGGACCATGCGGCCCCTGTACAGAAATTTTTTATGATAGAGGTGAAAAATTTGATTTTTCAAAACAAGGAATAAAATTGCTTCAAGATGATATTGAAAATGATCGTTATGTTGAAATTTGGAATATTGTTTTTTCCCAATTTAATAATGTAGGGAATGGCAAATATACTGAGTTGACACAAAAAAATATTGATACAGGGGCTGGATTGGAGCGCTTAGCTTGCATATTGCAAAACAAAAATACTGACTATGAAACTGATATATTTTTTCCAGTAATAAAAGTATTAGAGAAATATACAAAACATCCGTATGTGGCAGAAGCGTATTTTTCAAATAACAAAAAGCAAAAAAACATCAATAAAAATTTTTCAATTATCGCAGACCATTTAAGGGCTATTATTTTTGCAATTGCCGATGGTGCATTACCTTCAAGCAAAGAGCGCGGAGCAGTAATAAGAAAATTAATTAGGAGAATGCTAATTGCAGCCAAATCACTAGATCTTAATAATTCTTTTTTAAAAGAGTCAATTAGTGCATCCATTTCAACAATGAGTGAATTCTATGGATATTTATTAAAGAAAGAGGATGAAATTTATAAAATTTTAATTAGTGAAAGAGAGCTTTTTTCAAAGACATTAAATCATGGATTTGATTTGTTTAAGTCAATAATTAGTAAAAACAAGATTATTGATCCAGAAATGGCTTTTAAACTTGTTGAAACATATGGTTTTCCATATGAAATTTTAATTGATATTTGTGCTGAAAAAAATATTAATTTTGATAAAGACAAATATGAAACTTTGTTTAAAAAACATAAATTGATATCTAGAAATGAAGCATTTGTTAATGCTAAAGGTATGGAGGAGCAGAATTCCTTAATCAATTTTAAAGTTCAATCTTTTTTTAATTATGAAAAATTTGATATTCTTAATTCAAAAATAATTCAGTTATTTGATTCAAATTTTGAACCAGTTGAAAACTTTAAAGGCTTGGGTTATATAGTTGTTCATGAAACTCCATTTTTTGCAACATGTGGTGGTCAAGAACATGATGTAGGTTATGTAGTTATTAATAAAAAGAAAGTTAATGTCATTGATGTAATAAAATCTGTGAATGGTCAGCATCTTCATAAAGTTGAAACTGATTTTGTTATAAATATCAATGATTCCATTGATCTATATGTAGATAAAATGAATAGAAAATTGCTTGCATCTAATCATTCATGTGAGCATTTAATTCAAAAAGCTTTACAAGCAGTAATCTCAAATGAAATAATCCAAGAAAGTTCAAATAAAACAGCTGACCATTTATCTTTTCAATTTTCATACAAAAATAAATTAACTACTGAACAAATTATTAATGTTGAGAATGAGGTTAATAAATATATTAAAACCAATGCAAAGGTTACAACCAAATTAATGTCACTGGATGAAGCTAAAGCATTTGGTGCCCAAGCACACTTTGATGATGTTTATTCAAAGATTAATGGTCCATTAAGAGTTGTTATTATGGAAGGAATTACTTCAGAAATTTGCGCTGGGACTCATGTAAAATATTTAGGTGAAATCGAGCAATTTTTAATATCAAAAATTGAGACAAAACGTGCTGGCGAATACCGATTAATTGGATTAACAACAAACAAAATAATTAATTCATATTTAACAAATTTTTTTGATAATCTTAAGAGTAAAATTTTGATGCAAAAATCAGAATTGAAAAAAAGAAAAATTTCTGATTTAACTTATGACAATATCGTTTCAAAACTTTCATTTTCTTTATCAAGAGAAAATTATCATATTGTCTCATCTATTTGCAAAGAAGTTGATGAAGCATTTAATGAATTGATTAAAAAAGATGATATTAAGAATAGTTTGCTCTTATCTAATAAGATTATTAATGAGTTTAATATCACAAAATCAACTATTGTTTATGCAATATTTGATGGATTAAGTGTTAAAAATATTTCTAATGCTTTATCAAAATTAGTTAATGCAAACAAGGATAAATGCTTTGTAGCTTTTAATAAAAATAAAAACAAAATTCAGTACCTTGTATGCACTGGTTCAAATGTTAAAAACGAAAAATATTATGCTTTGAACATAGTGAGAGAATTTAATAAAATTTCTAATGGCACTGGTGGGGGCAATAATTTTTTTGCCCAAGGTGGTTCACTAAAATTGTCAAGTTTATCTGAAATAATTAATCTTTTGTCAAAATCATTTATTGAATGTCAATAAATTTTTTAAATATCACTAATATTTATTTTGTTTTTTTATTTTGGTTCTCTTTTTGGTATTCTTTGCTTATTTTTAAAATATTTTTAATGAAATCTAAATAATATTTTTTAATTTCTGTATTTTTTATTTGTTTTGAATTTATATTGATAATTTCATTCTCTCGTTTTTTATCAAAAATCGGAATTTTATTTCTTTTCTTGTATAGACTAATCATTTTAGATATTTCCATTCTTTTTTTAAATAGAAGCATCATCTCTTTATCAATTTTATTGATAGATTTTCTATATTTGCTTAAGCTTGGTTTTTCAATTTTGCATTTCATTGGTAAATACTATTATGATAATGTGATATTCTTCTTAGTTTTATGTATCGAATTACATTTTTTGCATTTAAATAAAAACTCCTAATGATTTTGGTCAAACAAATTTGATATATAAAATATTACTTTTTTAATTTTTAGTAATATTAAAAAAAAGTAATTATGGTGGAGTGTGAGGGGATCGAACCCCCGACCTCCTGCTTGTAAGGCAGATGCTCTCCCAGCTGAGCTAACACTCCAATAAAATGGTGACCTGTACGGGATTCAAACCCATGAATGTACGCGTGAAAGGCGTATGTGTTAAGTCACTTCACCAACAGGCCATGGATGGCGGCCACAGTAAGGATCGAACTTACGACCAACCGGTTAACAGCCGGTTGCTCTACCGCTGAGCTATGTGGCCAAGGTAATATGTTAGTAATTATAATATTAATAATTATTAGACTTTTAATTTTGGTTAGTTTAGAAATAGATATAAAAATATATGAATGTTTGGATGCTTACAAATATTACAAAAATGCATTTTGTTTTTGTAAACTTTATTTAATTAATTATTGCACTCACTACTAATAAAATAGATCTATATTATCAACTATGTATAATCACAATCTTATTGAAAAAAAATGGCAAAAATATTGACTAGAAAATGAAACTTATAAATTTTTTGATGACCCAAAAAAGCAAAAGATTTATATTCTTGATATGTTTCCTTATCCAAGTGGAGTTGGTCTTCATGTAGGTCACCCAAAAGGATATACTGCAACTGATATAATTGCTAGATTTAAAAGATTTTGCGGTTTTAATGTACTTCATCCAATAGGTTGAGATGCATTTGGTTTGCCAGCTGAGCAATATGCCATTAATACAAACAATCATCCTGCTTCATTTACAAATAAAAATATTGATAACTTTAGGAAGCAATTGCAGTCTTTAGGATTTAGTTATGACTACAAGAAAGAAGTTAACACAACAGATCCTAAATATTACAAGTGAACACAGTGAATTTTTTCAAAACTTTTTGAAAAAGGTCTTGCAGAGATAAGAGACATAGATGTGAACTGATGCGAAGAACTTGGCACTGTTCTTTCTAATGAGGAAGTTATAAATAAAAATGGTTATATGGTTTCAGAAAGAGGTGAATTCCCGGTAATTAAAAAACCAATGAAGCAGTGAGTATTAAAAATTACGGCTTATGCAGATAAATTACTGGATGGATTAAATGAAGTTAATTGACCTGAATCATTGAAATCAATTCAGAGAAAATGAATTGGCAAATCATGTGGCACAGTTATTAAATTTAAAACTGAAAACAATATTATTCTTGAAGTTTTTACAACACGACCCGATACTATATATGGTGTTACTTTTTTAGCTATTTCACCAGAGCATGAATTAGTTAGTAAATTGATAAATTCAAATAACATGCATGAATGTAATCAATACATTTTAAATGCTTCAAAAAAAAGTGAATTTGAAAGAAAAAGTAATCTTAAAAATCAAACAGGAGTTTTTTCAGGTTCATATGCAATAAACCCTGTAAGTAATGAAAAAATTCCAATTTATATTTGTGATTATGTATTATCAAGTTACGCAACAGGTATATTAATGTCCGTTCCTGCACATGATGAAAGAGATTTCAATTTTGCAAAAAAGAACAATTTACCAATAAAATTTGTGTTAAAAACAGATTCGCATGATAAACCTTTTTTAGGAGATAGTATTCATATAAATTCACCAATATTAAATGATTTAAATATTAGTGATGCAAAATTAAAAGTTAATAAATATTTAGTTGAAAAAAACATTGGTTATGAAAAAGTTTATTACAAAATGAAGGACTGAATTTTTTCACGTCAACGATACTGAGGCGAACCATTCCCTATCATATTTGACAAAAATAATAAACCACATCTTGTTGATGATTTACCAGTATGTCTTCCTGAATGCAAAGATTTTAAACCCGCAAAAGATGGTCATTCACCTCTTGCAAATTTAAAAGAATGGTTAAGTGTTAATATTGGTCATAAAGAATATATTAGAGAATCTAATACTATGCCACAATGAGCAGGATCTTGTTGGTATTATTTGGCATATATTATGAAGCAAGATAATGGTGAATATATTCCTCTTAATTCAAAGGAAGCTTATGAGTTATTTAAAAAATGGCTTCCAGTTGATATTTATGTAGGTGGTCAAGAACATGCAGTTCTTCATTTACTGTATTCACGTTTTTGACATCGTTTTTTGTATGATATTGGTATTGTTCCCACAAAGGAACCATTTTATAAATTAATTAATCAAGGGATGATACTTGGTAATAATGGGGAGAAAATGTCAAAATCTCGTGGTAATGTTATAAATCCTAACCAAATTGTCGAAACCCATGGTGCCGATGCACTTAGACTATATGAAATGTTTATGGGGCCATTAACTGCATCATTATCTTGATCTGATGAAGGATTAAATGGTGTTAGGAAATGATTGGATAGAGTTTATAGATATTTTGATTCACACATTTCTGAATTTGGTAGTTCCACAAATAATGATCTTGATCATGCTTACAATATCTTTGTTAAGAATGTTACTAATAATATCCAAAAGATGAATTTTAATGTTGCTATTAGTGATATGATGGTTTTTATTAATTACTGTTATAATTCAAAGATCCACAATAAATCTTATTGTGTTAATTTTTTAAAAATATTATCTTGTTTTGCGCCCCACATTGCAGAGGAATTAAATTCATTACTTGGGAATAATGAATCAATAACATTGGGCGAGTGACCATCTTTTGATGAAAATAAAACAAAATTAGCAAATGTGAGAATGCCAATAATGGTAAATGGAAAATTACGTGATGTTATTTTGGTTAAAACAGGCACTATTGAAGATGAAGTTTTAAAAATGGCATTACAATCACCAAAGATTAAAAATTATGTTTCTGAAAAAAAGATAAAAAAAGTTATTTTTGTTGTTGATAAAATCATCAATTTAATTATTTAGTTATGTTATTTAGCTCACTGAATTTAAAAAAATGAATTCTTGATGTTTTGAATTCAATGAATTTCAAAACCACAACTGAAATTCAAACTAAATCATTTCTTAGAGAGAATTCAAATAGGAGCCAAATTATAACATCAAAAACTGGTAGTGGGAAAACATTTTGTTATGTGCTTCCAATATTGAACAATTTAAATTTAGATGAAAATAAGGTTCAAGCAATTATTGTCTTGCCCACTAAAGAACTATCCCAACAGATTTTTTCACTTTTTTACAAATTTACTGCATTTAGTAAATTGAAAGTGAAAATATTAAGAAAAAATGAAAATATTTTGAAAAATCAACCCCATATTTTGATTGGCACACCACATAAAATTTATAATGCTGTTAGGTTAAATATATTTAACAAGTCTATTAGATATTTTGTTTTAGATGAAGCAGACATGCTATTAGATTTTGGGTTTTATGACACGATTTATCAAATATTTAAAAAAATTAATAGCACTCATTTAATTAAATATGCAACAAGTGCTACCTTACATACAAGTTTAGCAAACCATTTGCGCAATATATTAGGTAATGCAAAAGTTATAAATAATTCTTCATCGATTTGGCTGAATGAAAATTTGTGTCACAATATTGTTTATCAGTCAGTTAATTCTGATCCCATCAATACATTGTTTAAGTTATTGAAAATAATTAATCCCTACTTTTGTATTATTTTCACTAATACAAAAAATGAAGCAAATTTAATTTACAAATTAATGATTCAACAAGAATTTAATGTTTCTTTGTTACATCAAGATCTTTTTGAGCGAAAACGAAGAAGAGAATTTAAGAAAATAACTAAAAACGAATATCAGTATATAGTTGTCACTGATTTGATGGCACGTGGTGTGGATTTACCTCTTGCTGATGTAGTAATTTCATATGGATTACCAAATGATACAATGTTTTATATTCATCGAGCTGGGAGAGTAGGTAGAAATAAAAAAAATGGCAATTGTTATTTGATTTATCGAAATAACCAAGATAATTTAATTAATAATTTGATAAGAAAAGGAATTAAATGAAATTTTCAATTAATTAAGGATGATAAATTAATTAATAGAGAAAAAAAATTACATTTTAGAAAAAAAATATTATTAGATCAAAGTATAAATGCTTCAATAAAACGTATATATGTTCAAGGAACAAAAAAAGTTAAACCATGCTATAAGAAAAAAATTAAACTTAAGATTAATAAAATAAAGCAAAAACAGCGTCATTTATTTATTGAGAAAAAAATTAAGCAAAATTTACTATTGAAAAATATTAAGAATTCAAAGTGTGATAAAAATAAAATTACATAATATAAAATAAGAAAATCAAATGCTAACTTATGAATGATATTTTGATTTCTATATTAATTACTGCTTATAATTGCGAGAATTTTATTGAAAATGCAATAAAGTCTGCAATTAGTCAGACTTATAAAAATATTGAAATTTTAATTTCAGATGATTGTTCAACAGATTCAACACTTAAAATAATTAAAAAATATGCAATTCTTGATAAAAGAATTCATTTTTTTACATCAAATAAAAACCGCTCTATTGGTTATTGAAGAAATTTTCTAATTAGCCAAGTGAAGGGTCAGTATTTTACTTTTCTTGATGGTGATGATTTTTTAAATGTGAGGTTTATCGAGAAATTGTCAAACCCAATTTTTAAGAAAAGATCCCATTTTGATCTTATTTCATGTAAATCTGTTTGTATATGGTTAAATAAATTTAACAAAAAATTTTTTCGTATTCCATTTCTTATTAATTATTTCCCGTTATTTGGGAGAATTGACAATATAAAATTTGTTAATAAAACTCTCTGTGTTCTACTTTGGGGTAATCTTTTTAATACTAAGTTTTTTCGTTCTTTGAATATTTATTTCATTCCTTTTAGGAAGTATGAAGATGTTGGAAATACTTTATATATCTTTTTAAGAGCGCATAAATTCACTTTTGTTAGGTTTAATGGCTATAACTATGTGCGACGCAAAAGTGGGAATTTATCAAACATAAAGGAATCAAATTTATCAAATATAACTGATTTAGTTTGACAAATTGACCATCTTTTAAAAATTTTAGATGAAAATAATATGCTATCTAATCCAATTTATCATAAACCTATTAGTCGGTTCGTTATCCCAATTGGTTTTTTATTGTCAATATTAACTGCAAACGTGTTTAAGCCAAAATATGACCATAAAATAAAACTACTTTTATTAAGAGAAAGAATGCGCTTTGTTTACCTGATTATCTGTAAATATAAATTAAATACTAAAATTTCAGTTACGTGATGAAAAGCAATCTTAAAAAATTTTAACAAAATTTCTTTTAATAAAGAATTTATTACAATTAAAAATTTGTATAGTCTATAAAATTAATAAATAGGTCTTTTATCTTATTCATAATATTTTAAAAGTGAATGTTTTAAATTAATTTAATCATCAAAACACTCTTATCATGCATAAAAATATTTAACATTTTTTTGTTTTATTAACTAATAGTTATAAAAGTTTTGTTCTTTTTTTTTTTTGGCTAAGTATACCCCAAAGTACCCACATAACTAAATAAAGCTCATTTGATCTCTTTAAT